>Ga0247843_1000103_pt1 | contig 182886 bp, 166 predicted proteins | sample LaCruzMarch2017__FD_192420 | JGI IMG/M metagenome (GOLD analysis project Ga0247843, IMG submission 192420) | Freshwater microbial communities from meromictic Lake La Cruz, Castile-La Mancha, Spain - LaCruzMarch2017_8m | ecosystem: Environmental > Aquatic > Freshwater > Lake | place: Spain... | reverse complement strand
TCTTGCTGTTCTGCTCCGCCATAACTTTCGTGATCGCAGCCGTCAAAGACGTCTTGCCATGGTCAACGTGGCCAATCGTGCCGATGTTGCAGTGCGGTTTATTGCGTTCAAATTTCTCTTTGGTCATCGTCTTGCTCCTACTTCACTTCCTAGTGTTTCATTGGTTCTGAAGGTGCGCCTTAGGCCACTTTCTTTTTGATTTCTTCTGCTACGTTGCTTGGTACTTGCTCGTAGTGATCGAAGGTCATCGAGTATTGTGCACGGCCCTGAGTCATCGAACGCAGGGTGTTTACGTAGCCGAACATCGAGGCCAGCGGAACCATCGCGTTTACCACGCGAGCATTACCACGGCTGTCCATACCAGTTACTTGGCCACGGCGGGACGAAAGGTCACCAATCACGTCACCCATGTAATCTTCCGGGGTCACTACTTCTACCTTCATGATGGGCTCAAGCAGAACGGGATTACATTTCGGCAAACCTTCACGGAACGCGCCGCGAGCAGCGATTTCGAACGCCAGCACCGACGAATCCACGTCATGGTAGCCACCGTCGACCAGGGTCACCTTGAAATCGATGGTGGGGAAGCCCGCAACCACGCCATTTGACAGGCAGGATTCAAAGCCTTTTTCAACACCCGGGACGAATTCTTTAGGAACCGCACCGCCAACGATCTTGCTTTCAAACACGAAGCCCGAACCCGGGGGCAGCGGCTCAACAACCAAGTTAATCTTTGCGAACTGACCCGTACCACCCGATTGTTTCTTGTGGGTGAAGTCGATGTCCATTTTCTTGGTGATGGTTTCGCGATAAGCCACCTGCGGAGCGCCCACGTTGGCTTCCACCTTGAATTCGCGCTTCATGCGATCCACGATGATCTCCAGATGAAGCTCGCCCATACCTTTTAAGATGGTCTGGCCGGTTTCTTCGTTGGTCGACAGGCGAAGCGACGGATCTTCCGAAGCCAGGCGCGACAGAGCGATACCCATTTTTTCTTGGTCGGCTTTGGTCTTGGGCTCAACGGCCAGCTCGATCACCGGCTCGGGGAACTCCATGCGTTCCAGGATCACCTGGCTGTCTACGTCGCACAGCGTGTCACCGGTGGTGGTGTTCTTAAGGCCTGCGATAGCCACGATGTCGCCCGCGTAAGCTTCTTTGATATCTTCGCGCGAGTTTGCATGCATCAGCAACATACGGCCAACGCGCTCACGGTTTTCCTTCACGGTGTTCTGCACATAGGAGCCGGATTCGAGCTTGCCCGAATAGATGCGCACGAAGGTCAGCGAACCTACGAACGGATCGGACATGATCTTGAACGCCAGACCGGAGAATTTTTCATCATCAGCTGCTTTGCGTTCAACTTCAGCTTCGGTCTTTACGTCGATACCCTTAACGGAGGGGATATCCAGCGGGCTCGGCAGGAAGTCCACTACTGCGTCGAGCATGGGCTGCACGCCCTTGTTCTTGAACGACGAGCCGCACAGCACCGGCACGAACTTGAAGATAACCGTGCCCTTGCGGATGCATTCTTTCAGCTCGGCAACGGTGGGCTCTTCGCCGCCCAAATATTTTTCCATCACCGCATCATCCATCTCGACGGCAGTTTCGATCATCGCGGTGCGGGCGGCTTTCGCTTTGTCCTGCAGTTCAGCGCGGATGTCGATGGTGTCGAATTTAGCGCCCAGCTCGTCGCCTTTCCACACCACTTCTTTCATCTGGATAAGATCCACGATGCCTTCGAACTTGTCTTCCGAGCCGATCGGCAGCTGAATAACCAGCGGCACAGTGCCCAGGCGGTCGATCATCATCTGCACGGTACGTTCGAAATTGGCGCCGATACGGTCCATCTTGTTGACGTAGCAGATACGAGGAACGGAGTATTTGTCAGCCTGGCGCCATACGGTCTCGGACTGGGGCTCAACGCCTGCCACCGAGTCGAATACGGTCACAGCACCGTCGAGTACACGCATCGAGCGCTCTACTTCAATGGTGAAGTCCACGTGGCCAGGGGTATCGATGATGTTAATGCGCTGATCTTTCCAGAAGCAGGTGGTAGCAGCCGAGGTAATGGTGATACCGCGTTCTTGCTCTTGCTCCATCCAGTCCATGGTCGCAGCACCTTCGTGCACTTCGCCGATTTTGTGCGATTTGCCCGTGTAATAAAGGATGCGCTCGGTCGTCGTGGTCTTGCCAGCGTCGATGTGGGCGCAGATGCCGATGTTACGATAGTCTTTAAGTGGTGTCTTGCGAGTCATGGTAGTTTAATTCCTGATTACCAGCGATAGTGAGAGAAGGCTTTGTTAGCGTCAGCCATTTTATGGGTATTTTCGCGCTTGGTCACTGCACCGCCACGGCCGTTTGCCGCGTCCATCAGTTCAGCGGCGATACGATCGCGCATGGTCTTTTCCTTGCGGCTGCGCGAAGCGTCGATCAGCCAGCGCAGGGCCAGAGCCAGGCGACGCTCTTCGCGAACTTCGGTCGGAACCTGATAGGTGGCACCACCTACGCGGCGCGAGCGAACTTCAACGCTCGGCTTGATGTTGTTCAGTGCATCATGGAAGAATTTCAGCGGATCGGAGCTGGTTTTCTTCTGGATGATGTCCAGCGCTTCATAAGCGATGGTTTCAGCGGCAGATTTCTTGCCATCATACATCATGGTGTTGATGAGTTTAGTGAGCACGATATCCCCGAACTTAGCATCGGGAAGAACTTCTCTTTTAATGGCAGCGCGACGACGTGACATATCTGATCCCTATTATTTCGGACGTTTAGCGCCATAGTGCGAGCGCGATTGTTTACGGTTTTTGACACCCTGGGTATCCAGCGTGCCACGAACGATGTGGTAGCGAACACCCGGTAAGTCCTTTACACGGCCGCCACGAATAAGCACAACGCTATGCTCCTGGAGGTTGTGGCCTTCACCAGGAATATAGCCGAACACTTCATGGCTATTGGTCAGGCGAATACGCGCCACCTTACGGAGTGCGGAGTTCGGCTTTTTCGGCGTTACCGTTTTGACCTGCGTGCACACGCCACGTTTCTGCGGACAAGCCTGCAAAGCAGGAACCTTGTTGCGCTTAGAAATGGACCGGCGCGGACTGCGGACCAACTGATTGATGGTTGGCATCAACTTACCCTTATCTATTTAAAAGTTTCATTTTTAAGGCAATATCAGGGCCAAAAAGACCCTTAACCGCCGGTAAAATATCAACAAATTCTTTACCGAGGATGGGGGACTTGCCCTAAGGGAACGTCGATTTTCATAAAGAATTTCAACGCGTTAGAGTAGTATCGCCCTCCATTCAGCGGAGGCGCGTAATTTAATGATGCCGCGCCGCCCAGTCAAGCTAAAAGTGAGTTAAAGATAAAAAAAGTGTAAAGGGGTGTTTTTAGGGTTGCGGGGGCATCAAATCTCCGTAAGAATCGTTCCTTAAGGTTTTGTAAACAACTCGTTGGAGGAATGTTGGCAACAACGTCCCGCTTCTCTTTAGCCGTCATGGGCGGCGCTTTCGTGCTTGGTTGCGCTTCCGCTCTTACCCCTATCGACCAGCTTTTGCCAGATGTCCTCACGGGCATCCCCACGGTCGAGGTGTATTCATCTGACGTTGCCGCATTGGCTGAGGCTCGCCCTGCGCGTACGCTTGAAGAGATAGTAAAAGCGGTTCCGGCACTGGAAGAACGCACCGACAGCTCCCAGGCAGCCAACGCTTACCCGCTGATCTCGGAACTCACGGTCAGTAAAGGTGATACGCTTTCGGACCTGCTGCTTTCCTCGGGCATTTCCTCTGCTGATGCCCAAGATATCGTAAAACTGCTGCGCCCTGTCTACGATCCGCGAAAACTCGGTGTAGGCAAAAGCCTGACGGTGAACCTCGCCAAAGATGAGGTGGATGGCAACACCCCTACCATCGAAAGCATCAACCTGCCCATCTCGGCCACTTCCAGTCTCGAGGTCTCGCGCTCCAAGAAGAATGACGAGTTCCAGGTAAAGACTATCGAAGTGCCGACTGAGCGCCGCCTGGCCCATGCCGGCGGTGTCATCAAAAGCAGCCTGTATGAAACCACCGTGCAAAGCGGCATGCCCGCATCACTGGTCAGCGAGATCATCAACGCCTATAGCTACGACGTGGATTTCCAGCGTGAAGTAAAGCAGGGCGACGCGATTGACGTGCTGTTCGAGCGCGTGCAGACCACAGAAGGCGTGCAAGTAGGCGCGGGCAACGTGATCTACGCAGAGCTGGCGCTGGGCAACCGCAACATGAAGATATACCGTTACGTCGACAGCCAGGGCAATTCTGACTATTACAACGATAAAGGCGAAAGCGTGCGCAAAGCACTGCTTCGCACCCCGATCAACGGCGCGAAAGTCACCTCAGGCTTTGGCATGCGCAACCATCCGCTGCTGGGCTACACCAAAATGCATCGCGGCATCGACTTCGGCGCCCCCACCGGCACGCCCATCTATGCGGCCGGTGATGGCACGGTCTCGTTCGTGGGACGAAAGAACGGCTACGGCAACTATGTCAGCATCAAACATAACAGCCAGTACACCTCGGCTTACGCGCATATGAGCCGTTTTGCCAGCGGCATGACGCAAGGCCGCAAGGTCAAGCAAGGGCAGATTATCGGTTATGTCGGCTCCACCGGCATGGCGACTGGCCCGCATCTGCATTACGAGATTCTCGCCAATAACGAGCAGGTCAACCCCGCCAACGTGAAGTTCAAGGCCGGACAGATCTTGCAAGGCAAGGAAATGCTCGCTTTCCGCAAGACCATGGCCAAGGTGGAAGCTCAGCTTGCCTCCATCCCCCGCGGCGGGAAGATGGACGTAGCCATGAACTACGATGCCAGCGGCAACCTAAACTAGTCTTAGGCCGCGTCGATCTTTAGGCCACCCTGCCAGCCCACAATACTCACCGTTTGCCCATCGGCGATGTCGCCTGCCAGTAGCTTGCTGGCGAGCTTGTCCTGCAGCTGCTTCTGGATCACGCGCTTGAGCGGCCGCGCACCATAGGCAGGGTCATAGCCGGCTTCGGCCAGCCAATCGCGCGCCGCTGCATCCAGCTTTAGCTCGATATGGCGCTCGGCCAAGCGGCGAATAAGCCCTGCGAGCTGAATGTCGACGATGCTTGCCATCTGCTCTTTGCGCAGGCGAGAGAAAAGAATCACCTCGTCCAGTCGGTTTAAGAACTCAGGGCGGAAGCTGCCGCGCACCACTCCCATCACCGCTTCGCGCGTCTTGGTGGAAATCTCGGTTTCCTTGCTGTCAGCCAGGAATTCCGAGCCTAAGTTCGAGGTCAGCACGATGATGGTGTTCTTAAAATCTACCGTGTGGCCCTGCCCGTCGGTGAGCCGCCCGTCATCGAGCACTTGCAGCAGAATGTTGAATACGTCGGGATGCGCTTTTTCCACCTCGTCGAACAGTATCACCTGGTAGGGCCGGCGGCGCACGGCTTCGGTCAGCACCCCGCCCTGGTCATAGCCAACATAGCCCGGAGGCGCACCCACCAAGCGTGACACGGCATGCTTTTCCATGAACTCCGACATGTCGATGCGCAGCAGCGCCGCCTCATCGTCGAAGATGAATTCGGCGAGCGCTTTGCAAAGCTCGGTCTTGCCAACGCCGGTGGGCCCTAAAAATAAGAACGAACCGATCGGGCGCGCAGGGTCTTGCAAGCCAGCACGAGCACGGCGCACCGCGTTTGCCACGGCGCTCAGCGCCTCTTCCTGGCCCACCACGCGGCCGCGAAGTGCGTCTTCCATTTTCAGAAGTTTTTCGCGTTCTCCTTCAAGCATCTTTTCGACCGGAATGCCTGTCCAACGTGAGACGATGGCTGCAATGTCACCTTCGGTCACGGCCTCTTTCATCTGCGCGCCGTCGGCAATGCCCTCGACTTTTTTTAAGTCCTCTTGCAGCTTGGGGATGATGCCATAGACCAGCTCACCGGCACGCGCGAGATTGCCTTCGCGCTGCGCTATGTCGCGCTCACGCTGGGCTTCCTCGAGCTGCTCCTTGAGCTTCTGCATGCTGGTGAGCTGCGATTTTTCACCCTGCCAGCGCGAGGTCATGTCGGCGCTTTGCTTCTCAAGCTCCTTGAGTTCGTCTTCAAGCTTTACCAAGCGCTCTTTGGAGGCAGCATCCGTTTCTTTCTTCAGCGCCGATTGCTCGATCTTAAGCTGGATGATCTTGCGATCGAGTTCGTCGAGCTCTTCGGGTTTGCTGTCCACCTCCATGCGCAAGCGTGCCGAAGCCTCATCGACCAGGTCGATGGCTTTATCGGGCAGAAAACGATCACTGATATAGCGGTTGGAAAGCACAGCCGCCGCCACGATGGCCGCATCGGAAATGCGTATACCGTGATGAAGCTCGTATTTTTCTTTCAAACCACGCAGGATAGAAATGGTGTCGGCTACCGTCGGCTCACTGACAAAAACCGATTGGAAACGCCGTGCGAGTGCCGCGTCCTTCTCGATATATTTGCGGTATTCATCCAGTGTGGTGGCACCCACGCAGTGCAGGTCACCGCGCGCTAGTGCAGGTTTTAGCAGGTTGGAGGCATCCATTGAGCCTTCGGCCGCACCTGCGCCCACCAGCGTGTGCAGCTCATCGATGAACAGCACCACCTCGCCTTCATTGGCGGAAATTTCATTGAGCACCGCCTTTAAGCGCTCTTCAAATTCGCCACGGAATTTTGCACCGGCCACCAGCGCTCCTAGGTCGAGCGACAACAGCCGTTTGCCTTTGAGCGTCTCTGGCACATCGCCGGCGACGATGCGTTGGGCCAACCCTTCAATGATAGCGGTCTTGCCCACGCCAGGCTCGCCTATTAGCACGGGGTTGTTCTTCGTGCGGCGCGACAGCACCTGCATGGTGCGGCGAATCTCTTCGTCACGACCAATGACGGGGTCGAGCTTGCCGCCTTCGGCCAGCGCGGTGAAATCCTTAGTGTATTTCTTCAGCGCCTCGAACTGGTCTTCGGCCGTGGCAGAAGTGGCAGCCCGGCCCTTGCGCATGTCGTTGATGGCAGCATTGAGCTTTTGAGGGATCACACCGGCCTCCCCCAGCAACTTGGCAGGCACTGTGCCGCTGGCCAGGGCGAGTGCTTGCAACAAGCGCTCAATGGTCACGAATTCGTCGCCTGCTTTTTGCGCGAGCTGCTCGGCGGAATCAAAAATCTTCGCTTGTTCCTGCGTCACATACAGCTGGCCTGCACCGCTACCTTCGACTTTAGGAATGGCGGCAAGCGCATCCTCGGCGGTTTTTTGTAACTTGCCCGCATCGCCGCCGGCGGCGCGGATAAGTTTTTCAGCCAGATGTTCGCGGTCTTCCAGCAGCGCCGCAAGCAAATGCTCCGGCGAGAAGCGCTGATGCGACGAGCGCAGCGCGAGCGTTTGCGCGGCCTGCACCATCTGCTTGGACTTTTCGGTATATTTTTCAAAATTCATATCAACTCCCTGTGCGGATTCGTATACATAAGGGATATGGGTATGAAATCTCTATTGTGCAATATCTGCATATCATTATCGATATTGGCGATGCCTGCCATGGCAGCCGATGCGCAAAAACCATTTGATTTTAAAGGCATTTATAGCCTCACCCTAGCCGGGATGGAATTTGGCCGCATGGGTCTGGAAGCCAATGAGGATGCAGACGATTACAAAGCAGCCTGCGATATCACCACCACCGGCATCATCCGCGTTTTTGTGAAGCACTCGAGCCACTCCACGGTACATGGCAACAGCAGCGGCATTATTTATGAGACCAACTACCGCACCCGCAACAAAGCCAAATATGTCAAGATTGAGCAAAAGGACGGTACGTTCAAAGAAACGCTCGTGCCGCCGGATAACCCGGCCAAGCGGCCGCCCGTGCCGCCAGAGATGAAAGAAGGCGCGTACGACCCGCTGACCTTCGTGCTGGCGATGCGCCGCGAGCTGGGGCGCATTTTACGTGACGGACGGCTAAACTACAGCCAACTCTTCTTCGATGGAAGGCGGCTGACACGCCTGGATTTCCACTTAGAGGGCAGACGCACCATCACCTATGAGCACGAGAAGACCCCAGTCATCACGCTCAGCGTCAAGCGCAGCTTCCTTGCCGGGTTCACCGCTTCGGAACTTGAAGATGTAGACCCCAGCAAACCCGAGCCGCTGCTTTACATCCACTATAGCGACGATGAACGCCGCATCCCGCTGAAGCTCGAAGTGCGCATGGCCTTTGGCACAGTGGCTGCCACGCTCATCAAGCAGTGCACCAATGAAGAGTCTTGCCTGCTGGGCATTACGGGCTAGTTCGCGTCGCGCTCTTCCCAGTCTTGCACGGGGGCTGGTGCTGCAGCCGGAGCCGCATGTTCATAACCGCCAGTAATGAATGCGGGTAGCGCGCTTCCACCGCTCATGATGTCTTCTTCGGCGCCACCTTCGGATGCTTCGTTGCCGGGGTTGCCCTCAGTCTGCTGGTCTGGGCTCGGCTGCTGCGGGCGCTGTTGCTGGCGGTGTGCGCCCTCTTCCATCAGCATACGGTAGCAATGGTCAGCATGTTGCAGATAGTTCTCGGCCAACACGCGGTCGCCGGCGGCCAGCGCATCACGTGCCTGGGCCAGATATTTCTCGCGCGCCTGGGCATAGTTCTTGCGCGGGCGGTTATAGCTGCCCTGGGATTGCGAGCCGCCACCCGAGCCGCCAAAGCGGGGTTTCTGGGAGCGGTGCTGATTTCCAAAGCCGCCGCCAGCATTTTGGGAAGAAGGTTTGCGTCGCATGTGTATGTCCTTTTCTGATTTAACGTTATTTGGTTATTAAGACACAGCGAAGCACGCCCGCCATGTCTTTCTTGGCGCCCAGGGCTTTCAAGCCCTGGGCTGCCGCGATTTCTTCGAGCTGGGGCCGCTGCCCCATGCCGATCTCAAATGCCGCAACGCCCGAAGGGGCAAGCAAGCGAGCCACGTGCGGTATCAGCGCACGGTAGCAATCCAGTCCGTCTTCTCCGCCATCCAGTGCACCTTTGGGCTCGAACTGTGCCACTTCCCTGGAGAGCGTGGGAATGACGCTGCTGGGAATGTAAGGCGGGTTGGAAAGGATAAGGTCGAACTGGCCTTCTAAGCCGTCGCCCCAGCAGCCTTGCGTAAAGCTGGCACGCGCGGAAAGTTCCAGCTCATGTGCGTTGCCAAACGCCACTTCCAGAGCCTTGGGGCAAATATCCACGCCTATGCCCATGGCATTGGGGTATTCTTTCAGCACTGCAAGCAGCAGGCAACCCGTGCCTGTGCCAAAATCCAGCACTTTTAGAGGTGCGCTTCGGTCAGGAAAGCGTTCCAGCACCGCTTCGATCAGCGTTTCGCTATCGGCGCGCGGGTCGAGCGTGTTTTCCGTCACGTGGAATTCCATGCCCCAGAACTCACGCTGGCCGATCAGCTGCGCCACCGGCTTATGGGTAGCACGCTGTGCGATCAGCCCGGCAAAGAGCATTTCCTGCTCCTCGCTCACGCGTTTTTCCATCATCAACAGCATCTGTTCGCGGGTGACCCCAAGGGCGAATTCCAGCAGGATGCGTGCATCCAAAGAGGCGCTTTCCACATGCGCAGCTTGCAGCTGCGCCACGCCGGAGCGCAATAACTCCATTACCGAAAAATTGTTATTTTTTAACTTAGTAAGCACCATAACTAAACTATTACCTTAACTCAGAAAGACGCTTCGCCTCATCATCGGCGATCAGCGCGTTAACAAATTCATCCAGCGTTCCGTTCATCACCTGGTCGATGTTATAAGCGGTCAGATTGATGCGGTGATCGGTCACGCGGCCCTGGGGGAAGTTATAGGTGCGGATGCGCTCGGAACGGTCCCCCGAACCCACCTGCTCCTTGCGGGCACTGGCACGCTCATTGGCCAGGCGTTCGCGTTCGGCCTCATAGAGGCGGGCACGCAGCACCTTCATGGCCTTGATCTTGTTCTTCAGCTGAGACTTCTCGTCTTGCTGCTGCACCGTCACACCGGTGGGGATATGCACGATGCGCACGGCGCTATCGGTGGTGTTGACCGACTGGCCGCCCGGGCCCGACGCACGGAACACGTCGATGCGCAGGTCTTTTTCCTCGATGTGGATATCCACCTCTTCGGCTTCGGGCAATACAGCGACCGTTGCCGCCGAGGTGTGGATGCGCCCCTGTGTTTCCGTGGCAGGCACGCGCTGCACACGATGCACACCCGATTCGAACTTAAGTTTGGCGAACACGCCCTTGCCGGTAACTTCGGCCGATGCGTCCTTATAGCCGCCAACGCCGGATTCGGAGATGGACATCACCTCGAACTTCCAGCCCTGGTTCTGCGCATAACGCTGATACATGCGGAACAGATCGGCGGCGAACAACCCCGCCTCGTCCCCGCCGGTTCCCGCGCGCACTTCCAAGATGGCGTTCTTCTCATCGGCTGCGTCCTTAGGCAGCAGGGAAAGCTGCACCTTGCGGGTGAGCTCAGGCATCGTGCCGCCTATCTCGCGCAGCTCGTCTTCGGCCATGGCGCGCATTTCGGCGTCGCAGGCAGGGTCGGCGAGCATGTGCTCCAGGTCTTTGACCGCTTTTTTAGCACTCTTGAACTCGCCGATAGTTTCTACCACCGGGGTCAGATCGGAGTATTCCTTGGAATATTTTACGAAGTCCTGGCCGGAGAGCTGATCGCCGCGCGCAAGCATATCGCGCAGCTCATCATGCCGGCGAACGATCACTTCAAGTGTATCTTCAAAACTCATTTTCTAATCCCGTATTACTTAGGCAAAACCGCCAGCACGGCACTACGTGCCACGCTTTGCTGTTCACCGCTATCCATCACTTTGAAGGCCACCTTGCCTTCTGCTACTTCCTGCTTACCGAGAATGAACACGCCATATGCGCCCAGCTTCTCCGCGCGTTTGAACTTTTTGCCCATGTTGCCCTTGGTAAGCAATTCCACGGCCACGCCCTGGGCGCGCAGCTCCTGGGCGAGTTTCAACGCTTCACGCTCTTGAGCGTCGCTTTGCGCAGCAACGGCGATAGGCCGCGCAAGCACCACCTTATCGCTACCCACCGTTTCCATCAGCGCCAGCAGGCGCTCAATGCCGGCTGCAAAGCCCACACCTGCGATATCCGGGCCACCCATGGTGGCGACCAGCCCATCATAACGGCCACCCGCCAGCACGGTTCCTTGCGCGCCGAGCTTGTCGGTTACGAACTCAAACACGGTGTGCGAATAATAATCAAGCCCACGCACGATGGCCGGGTTCACTCGGTAAGCCACCCCCAGCGCAGTGAGTGACTCGGTCACTTCGGCAAAGAACTCGCTGGCCGGTGCAGTGAAGTGCTCGTTCATACGCGGGGCGCTGGCCACAAGCTTGCGGTCGCCCTCATCCTTGGAGTCGAGGATACGCAGCGGGTTTTTCTCCAAGCGCAACTTGCTGTCTTCGGAAAGCTGGGCGCGATAATCGCTGAAATAAGCCACCAGCGCGCCGCGATAGGCTTTGCGGCTTTCTATGTCGCCCAGCGAGTTCAACTCCAGCGTCACCATATCTTTAAGACCCAGCGCCTCTAAGCCTTGTGCCGCCATGGCAATCATCTCGACATCAGCTACCGGCTCTGCAGCCCCCAGCAGCTCCGCCCCGATTTGGTGAAACTGGCGCAGGCGGCCCTTCTGCGGGCGCTCATAGCGGAAGGCCGGGCCTTCATAGAACACTTTGAACGGCAGCTCTTGGGTGAGCGAATTAGAGATCAGCGCGCGCACCACCGAGGCGGTGAATTCTGGGCGCAGGGTCAGCGATTCGCCGCCACGGTCGGTAAAGGTGTAGGTCTCTTTGGTCACCACATCGGAGGTGTCGCCCAGCGTGCGGTGGAACACGTCGGTGAATTCAAACACCGGCGTTGCGATCTCGCCATAGCCGTAGGTGGCGAACACAGAACGTAAGCTGTCGGAAAGCGCGCGGCGGCGGCGAGCCTCTTCAGGCAGAATATCATGCGTGCCGCGCACGGGTTGAAGCTTAAGCGACATGTTGGTGATCTTTCTTGCCGTAGGTTTTCTTGACATAATCTTCCACCAGCGCCTGGAACTCTTCGGCGATGCGCTCGCCACGCAGCGTCAACGCTTTCTGGCCGTCGATGAACACCGGGGCCGCCGGGCTTTCGCCCGTGCCGGGCAAGCTAATGCCTATATTGGCGTGTTTGCTCTCGCCCGGGCCGTTTACGATGCAGCCCATCACGGCCACGTTCATGGTTTCCACGCCGGCATACTCGTTTTTCCACTTGGGCATTTGCTCGCGTAAATAGGTTTGGATTTTATCCGCCAACTCCTGAAACACCGTGCTGGTCGTGCGGCCACAGCCTGGGCATGCCGTCACTTGCGGGGTAAAACTGCGAAGCCCAAGGCTTTGCAAAATTTCCTGCGCAACGATGACTTCCTTGGCGCGGTCGCCACCCGGCTCAGGGGTCAGCGAAATGCGGATGGTGTCGCCGATGCCCTCTTGCAGCAGCACCGAAAGCGCCGCCGTGGAGGCCACGATGCCTTTGCTGCCCATGCCGGCTTCCGTCAGGCCAAGATGCAGCGCATACTCACAGCGCGAAGCGAGGTCACGATAGACGGCGATCAGATCCTGCACGCGGCTGACTTTGCACGACAGCATGATCTGGTTCTTCGGCATGCCGATCTCCACCGCGCGGGCCGCACTCTCCAGCGCTGAGCGCACTAAGGCCTCACGCGATACGCCGCCGCTATCCAGCGGAGCGGCGAGTTTTGCGTTCTCATCCATCACGCGGGCGAGCACCTGTTGGTCGAGGCTGCCCCAGTTCACGCCGATGCGCACCGGCTTGTGATAGCGGATGGCAGTCTCGATCATCTGGGTGAATTGTTTATCCTGCTTGTCGGCAAAGCCTACATTGCCGGGGTTGATACGGTATTTGCCCAGGGCCTGCGCCGCTTCGGGGAAATCGGCCAACAGCGTGTGGCCGTTATAATGGAAATCGCCCACCAAGGGCACGTTGCAGCCAGCGGCCAGCAGCTTCTCATAAATGGCGGGCACAGCCTTGGCCGATGCTTCGTTATTGACCGTGATGCGCACCACTTCCGAGCCTGCCTCGGCAAGCGCAAGCACCTGGGCCGCAGTGGCCTCAATGTCGGCCGTATCGGTATTGGTCATCGACTGCACCATCACAGGCGCGCCGCCGCCCACCTTCACATGGCCGATCATAGCTGCCAACGATGTACGTCGTGCGGGGAGCGTTTCGCTTACACTCATGTTCCACTACTTATGAGTTGTCAGGCCCATTACGGTAAAATCCATCACCGATCTTGCCTGAATTCTGGGCGGGTATAGGCCGAACGCCTTGTCCGAAGCCACCCTTGCCCCATAACAGGGCGGGTATAATACGACATCACCCCTAAAGCAAGCCCCACTTAGCACGGTTTTGACCCGATATTCACGATATTGCCGCTGGGGTGGCTTTTCTACCACATCCACCGCAACCGAGGAGGGTGAAAAAATGAGCCTCCACAACATGTAAAACACGGCGGCCGCTACGATCCCGCCCCAAATCATCCCATTATTGGGCGTTTTTTCCTTGCTGAACACCTCCGGCAGGTAAAAGCCACGGCGCGGAAGCGCGTTTTCCACCTGCTCGTAGCGGCGCAACACCTCTTTCTGGTCAAGGTTCAGATATGTCACATAGGCCTGCAGATACCCCTTGGTGTAGGCCATGCCGGGCAGCTCGCCCAGATCGCCGCGCTCGAGCGCATCCAGATAATGCGCACGGATGTGCAGCGCATCCGATGCCTGACGCAGCGAAAGGCCGGCCTCTTCGCGGGCAGCCTTCAGCAAAAGGCCGATCTCTGTGTAATTAACCGTGCTCATAGCTATTTCATGGGGGTTGGCGGCCATGAGTAACGGATTTTTGCCGCTGCCGCAATGCTTAGGTTACGATGTCGTGATCCTTGGCATAGGCCGAGAGCCAATGGCGAAGCGAAGGCTCGGCCGACTGGGTGATAGTTTCCATATACCCATCCAGCCCGGTAATGGTAAGGCTGCGGATCATGGCCTTCAGCGGCCCGATGGCCGAGGCCGAGGCCGAAAGGCTGCGCACACCCATGCCGATAAGCGCCAGGGCATCCAGCGGGCGGCGGGCCATTTCGCCACAGAAGCTCACTTCCACGCCGTGCAAATTCGCCTGCTCCACCACCATACGCACCACGTTTAACATCACAGGAGAAAGCGTATCATAGGCATTCGCCATGTGGGCAGCGCCGCGGTCGCATGCAAAGAGGAACTGCATCAGATCGTTGCTGCCAATGGAGACAAAATCCACCCGCTTCATCAGCTGCGGCAGCTGCCACACCAGCGAGGGGATCTCGATCATCACGCCGACCTTCAGGCCGGTGGGCATCACCTGCTTATTATCCTGTGCGAGATGCCATTCCTGCATGAACAGCTTTTTGGCTGCGTCAAACTCCGACACTTGCGCGATGAACGGAAACATGACCGAAAGCTCGCGCCCCTCGGCCGCCGCGATCAGCGCGCGAAACTGGCGGCGCAAAATCCCCGGCCGGTCAAGCCCGATGCGGGTGGCGCGCCAGCCCATGGCGGGGTTTTCTTCCTCGCCGGCGTTGAGATACGGTACTTTCTTATCGCCGCCGATATCGAAACTGCGGAAGATGATGCGCTTATCTGGCAGCTGTTGATACATCTGCGCGTAAAGCGAACGCTGCACTTCTACATCCGGGAAGTTGGACGAGGTCATATATGGCAGCTCGGTGCGATACAGGCCTATGCCGTCCACGCCGTTTTGCTGCACACTGCCCGTATCGACGAACAGGCCCGCATTAATATTCAGCGAAATGCGCACGCCGTCTTTTGTCACAGCCGGAAAATCGCGCAGTGCAGCGTATTCCGCCTCACGCAGAGCATTAGCGCGGATGTATTTATCCATCGCCAGTTCGATAGAATCGCTCGGGCGCACATAAATATTGCCCGCGTCTGCATCCAGGATCAGCGTGTCGCCCTGATGGATGATGGAAGTCGCATCTTCCACGCGGGCCAGCGCGGGGATATCCATAGCGCGTGCGATCACCGCCGTATGCGAAGTGGCCGTGCCTTCTTCAAGCACCAGGCCCTTGATGCGTTTATGGTCATAGTCCAGCAGGTCGGCGGGGCCAAGCCCGCGCGCCACGAGAATGAAGCTCTCGGGCAGCTCCTTGCTAGCCACCGCATCCATGGGTTCGCCGATCAACACATGCAGCAAACGGTTGGAGAGATCTTCCAGATCTTGTATGCGCTCTTTGATATAGGGGTTGGCGATCTGGTTCATCTTCGCCTGAAGTTCTTCTTGCACTTTACGCACGGCGGCTTCTGCCGTCAGGCCCGAGACAATCGCTTCGTTGATGCGCGTAAGCCAGCCACGATCCTGCGTGAACAGCATGTAGGTCTCAATGATCTGGCGCTGTTCGTCATCATCACTCAGGCCTGCTTCCTGGATGTAATTATCGAAGGATTCCTGCAAGCTGCGAATGGCGATCTCAAAACGCTCTTTTTCATGGTCCGGGTCAGCCGATACATATTGCTTGATCACCAGCTGCGGGCGGTGCAGCACCGCAGGCGCTTTAGTGATGCCCGAAGAAAGGCGCACGCCGGTGAGCTGTTCGGCCATCAGGCCGCCGGTCGCGCGCTTGATCTCCTGCGCGTCGACGAGCTGGCCGGACATTGCAAGCTCGGAAAGCACCATCGCCACCGTTTGTAATACTTCAACCTGTTCTTGGGTGTAGCTGTGCGCTTCTTTGCTCTGCACTACGAGTACGCCGATGACGCGCCCGCCCTGCAAGATGGGCACACCCACGAACGAGCTAAAACTTTCTTCGCCCGTTTCCGGGCGATAGACGAATTTGGGATGGTTCTGCGCATCAGCCAAATTCAGCGGTGCGGCAGTGGCGGCAATTTCACCCACCAGACCCTGGCCCACGGAAAGGCGCGTCAAGTGAACCGATGATTGTTTTAAGCCCTGCGATGCGAACAGCTCCAAGATATCACCGGCGCGCAGCAGATACACCGAACACACTTCCGAGGAAAAGCCACCGGCGATGATCTGCACCACCTGGTCGAGGCGCACTTGCGGATGCGCGGCTTGCGCCATGCAATCGCGGATCAGGCGAAGTAGCGCAAGCGGGCTGCTGGATATGGGAGTGACGTTACTTTTTGGCATATGACCAGTCTATCGTATCGCGCACGCCGGATAAAGGTTATTAATTGCTGCACTGCAGCAATTAAAGCCCTACGCCGCTTTGCGCTGGCTCAAGAATGTGTCCGCCTGGGCGAGCAGCTCGTCCATGATGGCCTGGGCCGGCTCGATCTTGTTGACCATGCCCACACTCTGGCCGGCCATCACCGAGCCGTTCTCGACATCGCCGTCGATCACCGCGCGCTTGAGCGCACCTGCCCAGAAATGTTCGATCTTCAGCTGCGCTTCCTTTTTATCGAGCTTGCCAGCACGGAACTGCGCAATCGTATCGAGCTGGCAACGGGTGAAATCATCCGCCGCTTTGTTCACCAGTGCACGCACCGGGATTACTGGGAATTCAGGGTCGATCTGCACCGAAGGCATAGCGTCACGCGCCTGTGCGCGAATGAATGCTTCCTTGAATTTTTCATGCGCGATGCACTCACTGGCACACACAAAACGCGTACCAAGCTGCACGCCGGCCGCGCCCATTTCCAGGTAGGTCACGATCGCTTCGCCACGCCCGATACCACCAGCGACGAACACCGGCACTTCACGGATGGTGGGCAGAATTTCCTGCGCCAGCACAGAGGTGGAAACAGGGCCGATATGACCGCCTGCTTCCATGCCCTCAATGACCAGTGCATCCACCCCATTACGCACCAGCTTGCGGCCGATGATGGCCGAAGGTGCAAAGCCGATGACCTTGCCGCCGAATGCCTTGATGGACTTCACCGTGTCACCGCTAGGAATGCCCCCTGCCAGCACCACATGCGTCACGTTCTGGCGTTTGCACACTTCCACCAACTCCGCCAGCTGCGGGTGCATGATGATGAGATTCACACCGAAGGGTTTGGAAGTCAGCGCCTTGGTGGCGACGATCTCTTTTTCCAGCAGTTCCGGCGGCATCGAGCCACAGGCGATCACGCCAAAAGCGCCCGCGTTAGAAAGCGCGGCCACCAGGTTGCGCTCGGAAACCCAGGACATCGCCCCGCCCATAATAGCGTATTTAGAGCCCAGCAGCTCAGTGCCGCGTGCCCAGAGGCCGTCTAATAATTGGCTCATGCTTTCTCCAGTTCAAAAGCGGCGTGCAATGCGCGCACGGCCAGCTCGGTGTATTCTTCGGCGATCAGCACACTGATCTTGATCTCCGAGGTAGAGATCACCGAAATGTTGATGTTCTTTTCGGCCAAGGCTTCAAACATGGTCTGCGCGATGCCGGCATGGCTGCGCATGCCCACGCCCACCACTGAGATCTTCGCCACGTCCTTAGAGGCGTGGAAGGATTTGAACTGAAGCTTTTGCTTCACCTTTTCTACGGCTGCCACCGCGCGGTCCAGATCGGCCTTGGGCACGGTAAAGGTGATGTCGGTGGCCTTGCCGTTCTCGGTGACGTTCTGCACGATCATGTCGACGTTGATATTGGCTTCGGCCAGCGGGCCGAACAGCGCCGCCGACATGCCCGGCACGTTGGCGATTTCGGTTAAGCTGATGCGCGCTTCGTCGCGGCTATAGGCAATGCCAGTGATGCGCTTTTGTTCCATGATTTCCTCTTCTTTTACCAGTAAGGTTCCGGGGATGTCGTCAAAGCTGGTGAGCACCTGCACCACCACGCCGTGGTTCATGGCCATTTCAACCGAGCGGGTCTGCAGCACTTTCGCACCGAGTGAGGCCATTTCCAGCATTTCTTCATAGGCGATCTTTTCAAGCTTACGCGCGCCCGACACGATGCGCGGGTCAGTGGTGTAGACCCCGTCCACGTCGGTGTAGATATCGCAGCGATCCGCCTTTAGCGCCGCGGCCAATGCGACGGCCGAAGTATCCGAACCGCCGCGGCCGAGCGTGGCCAGGCGGCCCTCCTCGGTGACACCCTGGAAGCCCGCAACCACCGCCACTATGCCCTTGGCCATGTTACTGCGCATGCTATCGGCCTCAATGCCGGTGATGCGCGCCTTGCCGTGCGCCGTATCGGTCTTCAGCGGAATTTGCCAGCCGGCATAGGAGCGCGCGGGAATACCCATCTCATGCAGGCACAGCGCCAGCAAACCACTGGTGACCTGCTCGCCGCTGCTGACCACATGGTCATATTCGCTCCAAGCTTCGGGGCTGGTAAGCGGTGAAAGCTGCGTGACGTAATCCACCAGCTGGTTGGTAACGCCCGACATGGCAGACACCACCACGGCCACCTGGTTGCCCAGGTCGAGCTCCTTTTTCACCTTGGTGGCGACGTTGCGGATACGCTCGATATTGGCAACCGAGGTCCCGCCGAACTTTTGTACGATAAGCGCCATGGCCTTAAAAACTAACGTGAGTGAATTGAAGTGCGCACATTACGCAAGTTTTTTTGTCATGACAAGCGCATCCGTAAAACTGCCATCCTTTTGGCGGTAATAGAGTTTTCGGCGGCTTAAATGGCTAAACCCAGCCTTTTCATAGAGCGCCAGTGCCGCTGCGTTGCCATCCTCCACCTCCAAAAACATCTTCTGTGCGCCATATCTTTGCACCGCTTCTAGCCCATGGGCCAGCAATTGTGTAGCTACCCCCTGCCCGCGAAACGCCGGCAAGACCGCCAGGGTCAGAATATCGGCCTGCTCGAATTGCAAGCGGTAGACGAGCATGCCAGCAGGCTTGCCGCCGGCTACTTCGGCCAGCACGGCCTGCGTGCCTGGCACGGAGAAAAAATCGGTGAATTCGCTACTGTTCCAGTAACGGGGGAAACATTCGGCATGGATAGCAGCCAGCAACTCGGCGCTTTCGGCAAAGACCTGCCGCAGGTTAGGTTTTACGGGCAACACACAGCCACGCCTCATAGCCGGTGTAAAGCTCAGCATTGCTCACCTTAGCATCTTTAATGCCGGCAGCGGCAAGCACCTCTTGCAGATATGCCTCGGAAAAACCAAAGCGCCCCGCATCGGTGAGGAAACGGTAGCCGGTCTCTTCATACGAAGTATCAGCGGTCATCACAATGATACCCTCAGGCTTGGTGACCCTTACCATCAGCTCCGCCAGGCGGTGCAGCCCGCCCACGTAGCTTGCCAAATTGGCGGCAATCACCACGTCATAGGCTTCTGCCGGGGTGTGTTCTAAGTATTCATGCACCTCGCGCAGCACGAGCGAATCATAGACCTTGTTGCCTTGCTCATCCTTGAGCTGGTTGGCCTGGTCAATCATATTCTGCGAAAAATCTACACCCGTAATCTCACCTGCTACATCGCGCAGGCGCGCGCCTGCAAGCCCCGTGCCCACACCCAAATCGAGTATTTTATAGTTCACCCGGTCTGGCACCAGCAGTTTACGCACTGCCGCTTCTATCACTTCATGGCCGTGATATTGGAAGGTTTCGAGCTGTTCAAGCGTGTAGCTTTCCGCCTGCGCCTGGAAATGTTCCTGGCTCAGGCGCAACGGCATGGTCTTTGGCAAGCGATTGGCAGGCATCTTCGTGCCCATAGCAATGGCCATCATATAGAGCGCTTCTTCGTCACCGGGTTTGAACTCCAGCGACTTCTTCAAGGCGCCTACTGCCTCGGCGCGCTTATTCTCGGCGATGTAGCTGCGCCCCAGATAATACCATGCCTGCGCGTTGCTCTTGTCCAGCATGGTGACAAAGCGAAAACGAAAGATCGCATCACTGATATTGCCGCGCTCGAAATGCTCAAGCCCCAAACGAAAATTGTTCTGCACCGTATTACGGTTATTTTGCCAGCCATGCGTCAGTCCGAACAAACGGCGAACGCCTTCGGCAGCCATGGCTTGCAACCTGGCCACCCAGTCATTGGTAACGAACGCGTTTTTTAGGTTCGGCTTTTTAAAGAGCATGGTATAGTCTTTCGCTAATCCTTATTAGTTTATAAGTAAGCACCTAAGAATGAAAGACAATAAATCAACCTCACAGCAAAATTCCGGCACGGTGGATCCAAACGAGGTGGAGCGTTTTACGCGCATGGCCGAAGAATGGTGGGACCCGCAGGGGAAATTCAAACCCCTGCATCAGATCAATCCGTTGCGCAGCCAGTGGATTGTGCAGCAAGCCGGCGGCAGCCTGGAGGGTAAAACCTTGCTCGATATCGGCTGCGGCGGCGGGCTGATAAGCGAAGCGATGGCGCGCGCGGGCGCCAGCGTCACCGGCATTGACGCCGGCGAAAAGAATATCACCATCGCGCAGTTGCATGCCCAAAAAACTACCCTGAGCATTGATTATCGCTGCACTACCGCCGAAGCACTCGCCGCAAGTGGTGCTCAGTATGACGTGGTGCTGGCCCTTGAAATCATTGAGCATGTAGCGGATATCGACCTGTTTGTGCGCTCGGCCTGCAAGCTGTTAACGCCCGGCGGCCTGATGGTATTCTCCACGCTTAACCGCACAGCGAAATCCTACGCCATGGCCATCATCGGCGCGGAATACGTGCTGCGTTGGTTACCAATCGGCACACATCACTGGAAGCAATTCGTCAAACCCTCCGAGCTGCACGCGGCGTTGCGCAGCAATGGCATCGAAGATATGCGCCTGACCGGCCTCGTGCTGGATCCACTCAAGTGGAAATGGCGGCTGGACGCAGGCGACCTGGACGTGAACTACCTCATCGCCGGGCGCAAAGTATAGAGCTTGCCGAAAAGGTTTATCTGGGATAGGTCGCCATAAAGGCAAAGATACCATCCCCCACGATCTGCACAGCCATGGCAGCAAGCAGCACACCAAGTAAACGCGAGAGAATCACCCGGCCGCTGACCCCTAAGAACTTGTCGATGCGGTTAGCCATCAGGAACACGGGGATGCACGACCCCACCACCACGGCCAGCACGCCGATAAGGCCCACCATGTTCAGCCAATGTTCATGCGCATTGCTGGCTTGCAAAATGGTGGCTGTGATGGCCCCGGGCCCCGCCATCAGCGGCATGGCAAGGGGGAATGCGGCGATGCTTTTGTGATGGTCGTGCACGACTGCCGTTTCCGCATTCTGGCTGCGGCGCTGCTCGCGGTGCTCGAACACCATTTCCACCGCGATGGAAAACAGTAGAAGCCCGCCGGCGATACGGAAAGCAGGGATGCCGATGCCAAGCGCCCCAAGCAGGTCTTTGCCGATAAGTGCCGATGCCGCGAGGATGCAAAACGCGATCAGCACGGCCCAAAGCGCAGTGCTCTTGCGCTCGCGCAGCGCCATGTGCGCCGTCAGCGAAATGAAGATCGGGGCCAGGCCCGGCGGGTCGATCGCCACGAACATGGTAAGGAATGCGGTCTTTAAAAATTCAAAATCCATGGGCGTTCCTAAAATGGCCGATCATGTGTAAGGCTGGGCAGCTTGCCGCGCACCTGCGCCACCATATCCAGGTCTAGCTCGGCGGTGATCAAGCCCACATCCGTGCCACCATCGGCAAGCACTTCCCCCCACGGGTCGATAATGAGCGAGTGCCCATAGGTCTTGCGCCCGCCGGGGTGCGTGCCCGTCTGCGCCGGGGCGATCACAAAGCACCCATGTTCGATGGCACGCGCGCGCAGCAACACATGCCAATGCGCCTCACCGGTAGGCACAGTGAATGCCGCCGGCACGCTGAGTATCTGTGCACCCTGCTTGGCCAGGTTGCGATACAAATGGGCAAAGCGCACATCGTAACAAATGCTCAAGCCCAGGCCGCCCCAGGGTGTGGATGCTACCACGGGGGTATCGCCCGCGCCAAAGCGCGAGGACTCGCTATAACTTTCACCCGCGCCCAACTCCACGTCGAAGAGATGTATCTTGTCGTAATGGGCTACGTCCTGGCCCTCAGGGTTAAATAGCACGCTGCGATTATAGGGTTTGTCGCCATGGGCACTGACCGCAGCCGAACCGATGAGCAGCCACAGCTTATGCTTTTTGGCGAGCTGGCTTGCAGCGATAAGGCCCGGGTGCTCAGCCTGCGGAAAGTACAGGCGAGGTTCGCCCGGCACTTCCATGCGAAAGCTGTTCTCCGGTGTGGCCACCAGCTGTGTGCCGCTAGCCGCGGCTTGCTGCACCATGGTAGTCAGCGTGGCGATATTCTCGGCGATATCACCACCGGAATTCATCTGAACGAGCGCAATTTTCATCACCCACTCCTTGAAAGATGCAGGTCGTTAAGCAACCTTGCCTTTGGCTTTTTCCGCTTCTTCGGCCAACACCTGTTTGGCCTTGGGCGAAAGCTGCAAATGCAATTCGCGCAGCTGTTTGTCTTCGGCGATGTTGGGGGCCTGCATCAACAGATCTTCGGCCTTCTGGTTCATCGGGAAGGCGATCACTTCGCGGATATTCGGCTCGTCGGCCAGCAACATCACGATACGGTCTACGCCCGGGGCAAGGCCACCATGCGGCGGCGCGCCGAACTTGAACGCCGAGATCATGCCGCCGAATTTACCATCCACCACTTCCGACCCGTAGCCCGCAATCGCAAACGCCTTATACATAAGGTCAGGCTTGTGATTGCGGATAGCGCCGGAGGAAAGCTCCACGCCGTTGCAGACGATGTCATATTGGTAGGCCAGGATATCCAGCGGGTCTTTGGTGAGCAATGCTTCCATACCCCCCTGCGGCATCGAGAACGGGTTGTGGCTGAAGATGATCTTCTTTTCCTCTTCGTCATATTCAAAATAGGGGAAATCTACAACCCACAGGAATTTGAACACGCCCTGCTCAATGAGGCCGAGCTCAGCGCCCAAATGGTTGCGCACATGGCCTGCAAGCTTAGCCGCCGCCAGCTCAGCACCCGAAGAGAAGAACACCGCATCGCCCGCTTTGAGGCCTGCGGTGGCAACCAGCTTGGCAAGGGCCTCGTTGGAAAGGAACTTCACCAGCGGGCCGCCGAAAGCCTCCGGCGTGATTTCCGCGCCACCTTTATAGGTGATGTAAGCCAGGCCTTGTGCGCCGAGCGATTTAGCAAATTCGATCATATTATCAAAGAAGCTGCGCGGCTTGTCGGCACAGCCCGGGGCCGGAATCGCACGCACCGTGCCGCCCGCTTCGATCACCTTGTTGAAAATGCCAAAGCCCGAACCCTTCCACACCTCTGCCACATCCGCCACCAAGATGGGGTTGCGCAGATCAGGTTTGTCGGAGCCGTATTTGAGCATCGCCTCTTTATAGGTGATGCGTGGGAACGGCGCGGGCGTCACCTGCTTGTCGCCGAATTCGCGGAACACGCCTTCGAGCACCGGCTCGATGGCGGCGAACACGTCTTCTTGCGTCACGAACGACATCTCAATATCTAATTGATAGAATTCCCCGGGGCTGCGATCTGCGCGGCCATCCTCGTCGCGGAAACAGGGGGCAATCTGGAAGTAGCGGTCGAAGCCAGAGACCATCAGTAGTTGCTTAAACTGTTGCGGTGCTTGCGGCAGCGCATAGAACTTGCCCGGGTGAATACGGCTGGGCACAAGATAGTCACGCGCTCCTTCGGGCGAGGATGCGGTTAAGATGGGGGTCTGGAACTCGTTGAAGCCCTGCTCGATCATGCGGCGGCGAAGCGATGCGATCACTTTGCTGCGCAGCATGATATTGGCGTGGATCTTCTCACGGCGCAGATCCAAGAATCGGTATTTAAGGCGCGTTTCTTCGGGCTGTTCGCGGTCCGAGTTCACCTGCACGGGCAGCGGGTCTGCGGCCGATTCCAGCGCGTAGCTTTCCGCCACCAGCTCAATCTCGCCGGTGGGCAGGTCTTTATTCACCGTCTCAGGCGCGCGGGCCACCACACGACCGCCAACCGTGATCACGCTTTCAAGCTTCACTTCGGTGAGCGCAGCAAAATGCGCGCTGCCTTCGGTGGCCACCAGCTGGGTGATGCCGTAATGGTCGCGCAAATCGATGAACAGCAGATTACCATGGTCGCGTTTGCGGTGTACCCACCCCGAAAGCTTGGCCGTTTGGCCGACATGGGTTTTATTGAGTTGTGCGCAATGATGCGTGCGATAGGTGTGCATGTTCTTCATCCGTAAGGGTTACAAGGCTTTTAGCTATATTATACTGTGCTTGCGGTGGGCAAGCGGAAGATGCGATAATATCAACCAGCCGCGCAATAAAATCCAGCAGTTTTACAATACCTTATTGGAATACGAGCTCACGAGGCCGTATTTTCTCCGCCAGCGCCTTGCACTCAGTGCAAACTTTCCATAGACTCCGCGCCATTATGACCACCTCACCCACGAATTCGGCTGATTTACAACTCATTACGCAGAATGCGCAGTTGCAGGCCTTCTGCAAGCGCGCTGCTGCATTCGATTATTTGAGCATCGACACCGAGTTCATGCGCGATAAAACCTATTTCCCCAAGCTGTGCCTGTTGCAGCTGGCCACCCCCGATGAAGGGGTGATCGTCGACCCGCTGGCCGAAGGGCTGGATTTAACGCCGGTATTCGAGCTGATGCAGAAGGAAAGCCTGGTCAAGGTGTTCCACGCCTGCCGCCAAGATGTCGAAATCCTTTATCTGCTTTCAGGCAAAACGCCCAAATCCATCTTCGACACCCAGATTGCCGCAGCCGTGTGCGGCTATGGCGAGTCGGTCTCGTATGAAACGCTGGTCAACAAGATCGTCGGAGCCGAGCTGGATAAAAGCTCGCGCTTCTCAGACTGGTCCATCCGCCCGCTCACCCAGAAACAGCTTGTATACGCCCTGTCGGACGTGACGCATCTTCGCATCATCTACACCACGCTGCGCGACCAGATCGAAAAAGCTGGCCGCACCTTCTGGATCGCCGAAGAGCACGCCTACCTGACCGACCCGGCGCTCTACGAGCTAGACCCGGTGGATGCCTGGCGCAGGCTGAAATACGGCAATATGCGCCCCAAACACCTGGCGGCACTGCGCGAGATGGCCAAATGGCGCGAGATCGAAGCACGCAGCGCCAACGTACCGCGCGGGCGCATCATCAAGGACGACATGCTGCTGGAGCTGGCTGCCATCCTGCCGCGCAAAGCCAGCGATTTCGAGCGTATGCGCAGCCATGACCGCTCCCTTTCCAAGGGTAAGATCGAGTGTTTGCTCGCCGCTGTGCAAACCGCGCTTTCGCTGCCGACCACTGAATATCCGCAGGTCAAGCATCACAAAAAACCCTCGGAAAATATTGTAAGCGCTGTTGCCATGCTACAGCTGCTGCTGAAGGTGGAAGCCGACGTGCAGGGTATCGCCAGCTCCATCATCGCCGGCAAGGAAGAGATCGAGGAGCTCGCGCTCGGCCAGCAGGAGTCGACCATTCTGCAAGGCTGGCGGTTTGAGATCTTCGGCCGCAAGGCGCAGCTGCTGTTGCAGGGCAAGCTTAAAATGTCGCTAAACCCCAAAACCAAACAAGTGGTGTTCGAGGAAGTGGCTTAGCCCTCTTCCTTTTGGGCTTTGCTTTGTCTGATAATTGCCATGTTATCCACTAAATTGGGATAGGGCCGCCCGGCTTCGTAGGCGCGCTTACGGGCGGCGTCTTTTTGCTCTTGCGTCATCTTTGTGCCGGTGGCGGTCTTAGGCTTAGGCGTGCGCCAGGGGGCGTTGGGTTTTTTCATTTCTTCCTCTTTTTGACACTGGCGGCACTGCCTGGCATGATTGCATCTTTTTCCAGCTTATCGATCATGTCGCGCAGTCGAGCGGCCTCTTCAAACTCTAGGTCAGCTGCGGCTTCCAGCATCTTATCGCGCAGCGCGATGATGTAGGCCTCAGGGTTGCTCCGGGCGTTATGGCCCGGCTGCACGTCATATTTCTTAGCCGTTACCGGCACGGTGTAGTGGTCATGCTCATAGACCGATTCCATGATCTGGCCGATCTTTTTGCTGATGCCCTTGGGCGTGATGCCGTGGTCTTTGTTGTAAGCGGTTTGGATGCTGCGGCGGCGTTCGGTCTCATCCAGTGCCAGCTTCATTGAGCGTGTCACCTTATCGGCGTAGAGTATCACCTTGCTATCGATGTTACGCGCGGCACGGCCGATGGTCTGGATCAGCGAGGTCTCCGAGCGCAGGAAGCCTTCCTTGTCGGCATCCAAGATGGCCACAAGCCCGCACTCGGGAATATCCAGCCCTTCGCGCAGCAAATTCACCCCGATCAGCACGCTGAACTTGCCTAAGCGCAGGTCACGGATGATCTCGATGCGCTCAAGCGTGTCCACGTCCGAGTGCAGATAGCGCACGGCGATGCCCGCCTCGTCCATATATTCGGTGAGTTCTTCGGCCATGCGTTTGGTAAGCGTGGTCACCAGCACGCGCTGGCCCACCTTGATCTTGGCATGGCACTCCGCCAGCAGATCGTCCACCTGCGTGCCCACAGGGCGCACTTCGCATGGCGGGTCGATCAACCCCGTGGGGCGAATGACCTGCTCCACGAACGCGCCGCCCGTATGCTCCAGCTCCCATTTGCCGGGCGTGGCCGAAACCAGCACCGTTTCCGGACGCATGGCATCCCACTCCTCGAATCTCAGCGGGCGGTTATCGCGGCATGAAGGCAGGCGGAAGCCATATTCCACCAGATTGATCTTACGAGCCGCATCGCCGTTATACATGCCGCCGATCTGCGGCACGGTGACATGGCTTTCGTCCACGAACAGCAGCGCGTTCTTGGGCAGGAACTCAAACAAGGTCGGCGGCGGTTGGCCCGGGGCCGTGCCTGCCAAATAGCGCGAATAGTTCTCGATGCCTTTGCAGGTTCCGGTCTCCACCAGCATTTCCAGGTCGTATTTGGTGCGCTGTTCCAAGCGCTGCGCCTCGACCAATTTATTAAGACTGTGTAATTGTTCTAGGCGAGTCTTCAGCTCCTCCTTGATCTGGCCGATAGCACGGTCAATCGTGGGGCGCGGGGTGACATAATGGCTGTTGGCGTATACCGTCACATCTTGAAGTTTTACTTTACGTTCGCCCGTTAAGGGATAGAATTCACTGATGGATTCGATTTCATCACCAAAGAAGGTCAGCCGCCAGGCGGTATCTTCATAATGCGCCGGGAACAGGTCGATCACGTCGCCGCGCACGCGGAAAGCACCGCGCGAAAAGTCGATATCGTTGCGCTTATATTGCAGCTCGACCAGCGATTTGATGAGGTCGCGTTGCGAAATCTGCTGCCCGGAATATAAAGGTATCTTCATTAATGAATAGGTATCGGGCGAGCCGATGCCGTAGATGCAAGAGACCGAAGCGACCACGATCACATCCTTGCGCTCAAGGAGCGAACGGGTAGCCGAGTGGCGCATCCGGTCGATCTGTTCATTGATGGAGGAGTCCTTCTCGATGAAGGTGTCGGTCTTGGCGATATAGGCTTCGGGCTGGTAGTAATCGTAGTAGGAGACGAAATACTCCACGGCATTGTCCGGGAAGAAGCTTTTCATCTCGCTATAGAGCTGGGCGGCGAGCGTTTTGTTGTGCGCCATGATGAGCGCCGGGCGCTGGGTAGCCTCGATGACATGCGCCATGGTAAAGGTCTTGCCCGAGCCGGTGACCCCCAGCAGCACCTGCTCACGCTCGCCCGCACGCACGCCCTTTACCAGCTCGGCAATGGCCTTGGGTTGGTCGCCGGCGGGTTGGTATTCGGATACAATCTTAAAGGGCTTGGACATGAGGCTTAATATAGGCTGCCTGAGATAAAAAGCCAGCACCCCATAAACACAAAAGGCAGCCCGAAGGCTGCCTTTTATATGAAAATCGTAAGAACTAAGCCGATTTCTTCGAAGCGCGGGTCATTTTCTTGCGCTCATTAGCATCCAGTGCCATTTTACGCAGGCGCAGGGATTTGGGCGTCACCTCCAGCAGTTCATCTTCCTGGATGTAGGAGATCATCTGTTCCAGCGTCATCTTGATCGGCGGCACAAGGCGGATAGCTTCGTCCTTGCTGGTGGTGCGAATGTTGGTGAGCTGCTTGTTCTTCAGCACATTGATCTCGAGGTCATTATCACGGCTATGCTCGCCGATGATCATGCCACCATACACTTTGTCGCCAGCATCGATAAACATCACACCACGATCTTGCAAGTTCCAGATACCATAGGCCACGGCTTCGCCGGTATCGGTGGAGATAAGGGCACCGTTACGGCGGCCTTCAATATCACCTTTGTAAGGCGCGTAGTCATGGAAGATACGGTTGATCATGCCCGTGCCGCGCGTGTCGGTTAAGAACTGGCTCTGGTAGCCGATAAGGCCGCGCGAAGGAACGTGGAAGATAATGCGGGTCTTGCCACCACCGGATGGGCGCATGTCGGTCATCTCACCCTTGCGAAGGCTGATTTTCTCAACCACCGTGCCGGTGTATTCTTCATCAACATCGACCACCACTTCTTCGATAGGTTCCATTTTTACACCGTCGATTTCCTTGAACAGAACGCGCGGGCGCGAAACGGAAAGCTCGAAGCCTTCGCGGCGCATGGTCTCGATGAGTACGCCAAGCTGCAATTCGCCGCGGCCCGCCACTTCGAATGCGTCCTTGGAATCGGCTTCAGTCACGCGGATGGCCACGTTGCCTTCACCTTCTTTGAGCAGGCGGTCGCGGATCATGCGGCTGGTGACTTTCGTGCCTTCCTGGCCGGCATATGGCGAGTCGTTCACCGAAACGGTCACCGACATGGTCGGCGGGTCGATCGGCGAAGAAGGAACCGGCATGGAAACGGTCAGGTCGGCCAGCGTATCGGCTACCGATGCTTTCTCGATGCCGGCGATAGCCACGATGTCGCCTGCTTGCGCTTCTTCCACTGGCACGCGCTTGATGCCTTCGAAGGTCAGCAGCTTGGTCAGGCGGCCCTGCTCAAGCACGTTACCATTAAGGTCGAGTGCTTTGATTGGCATGCCGACTTTCGCGGTGCCGGAATAGATACGGCCGGTCAGGATGCGGCCCAGGAAAGGGTCGTACTCGAGGATGGTGGCAAGCATGGCAAAGGCTGCGTCTACGTCGACATCCGGTGCAGGCACGTGACGGATGATGAGGTCGAACAGCGGATCGAGGCTCTCACGCGGAGCATCCAGCGATTCAGCTGCCCAGCCATCACGGCCAGAAGCGTAAAGCGTCGGGAAGTCGAGCTGCTCGTCGGTAGCGTCCATCGCCGCGAACAGGTCGAACACTTCGTTATGCACTTCGTCGGGGCGGGCATCGCCACGGTCAACCTTGTTGATGATAACGATCGGCTTAATACCAAGCTTCAGCGCTTTGCCAAGTACGAATTTGGTTTGTGGAAGCGGGCCTTCGGCCGCGTCGCACAGCAGCACTACGCCGTCCACCATGCTCAGGATGCGCTCTACTTCACCGCCGAAATCGGCGTGGCCCGGAGTATCGACCACGTTGATGCGCGTGTTGCCGCGATCCACCGAAGTGCACTTGGCAAGAATGGTGATGCCGCGTTCTTTTTCCAGATCGTTGCTGTCCATCACGCGCTCGTCCACCGCTTGGTTAGCGCGGAACGAACCGCTCTGGCGGAGCATCTGGTCGATCAAAGTAGTTTTGCCATGATCCACGTGTGCGATGATGGCGATATTGCGAATGTCTTTCATATAAAATCTCTTATCTCTTCTAAAAATAAAAACAGCGCCTTGCTAAACAAGACGCTCCACCAACAAAAACGCGGCAGATGCAACCAGCGAGGTCGCACCTGCCGCAATATCCAACCCTATGCCCGCATTAGCGGACGATAGGAGCGCCTAAAGCGCTTTCAGCGAAACCGCAGAGGTCTTGCCTTTGTTCTCTTCTAATTCATAGCTGAGGCGCTGACCTTCATCCAACGTAACCATACCAGCCGCTTCCAAAGCCGACGCGTGCACGAAAATATCGCTGCCACCTGCATCCGGCTGAATGAAACCAAAACGCTTCGTCGGGTTATACCATTTTACTACGCCAGTTGCCATGCCCTTGCTCCCCTCGATCCTAGTGTTAACTGCAACGCCTTAATTGTAGTTCTTTAGTACTTAGACACCGCACCCGTGCATAGCCAAGCCCTGGGCTTTTAGCGCAAATGCGGCGGTTACGCAATAAATTAATATGTGAATTGTTCCTTCATAATCCGCTCTTCCAAGTTATGCTCAGGGTCGAACAGCAAGGTAACGCCAAGTTTGCGTTGCTCGCTTACTGCGACTTCCGTAACATCTTGAATTTCCGTGAAGTCCGCCACGGCATTCACCGGGCGTTTTTCCGGTTCGAGAATGGAGAGGTTAATGCTCGCATCGTGCGGCAACAGCGCCCCACCCCAGCGGCGGGGACGAAAAGGAACCAAAGGGGTCAGCGCAATGAGGTTGGCGCCAAGGGGAATGATAGGCCCACCGGCCGAGAAATTATAGGCCGTAGAGCCGGCCGGCGTTGCCACCAAAATACCGTCGCAGGTGAGTTCTTTCAGGCGCACCACATGGTCCACCGAAACCTGGATCTTTGCGGCCTGGCGGCCCTGGCGGAATAGCGACACCTCGTTAAAGGCAAGCGCCTGTGTTACCTTGCCGTTGATCCGGCGTGCATACATATGCAGCGGATAGAGCGTGGTGGACCTTGCATGGTTGATGCGATCGAGTAAGCCGTCGAGCAGGTTCTGGTTCATTAGAAACCCGACCGTGCCGCAATTGATGCCATAAAACGGCAATTTCATGTTCATGTATTTATGCAGGGTCTGCAGCATGAAGCCATCGCCGCCCAGCACGATGATGGCCTCGGCGGCCATGCGGCGGCGGGTGAGTTCCACCAGCTCGTATTGTTCCTGAATCTTTTTAAGGGCGGCCTGCGCCTTGGGAGAATTGTCGGCGATGCAGGCGATCTTCTGAAATCCCATTTAAGCCCCTTAGCGAGAAACGCGCCTTACCAGCGCAATAACGTAGGATAGATTCTCGATATTGCTATTCTCCGCACGTTTAAGCAAGCGCTCGATGACGCGGCTGGAATATTTTTCCGAGCCCAGCTTATCGCCCTCTTCGTCCATCTCGCGCACCACCTGTAGCAGCATCTTAACCGCGTAGAACATGCCCTCGGGGAGCTCCGCCTTTTTATAGATGGCACGGAAGCCAAGCTCACCACGGTCAGCAATCAGCGTGCGGGCGTTAGATAGCGGAATACTGGAAAGCTGCGCCAGGCAGGTTTCAAAGAAGGTGAAATTGCCCTGGCACAATGCGCTTAAGATCAGCGAGGGAGAAAGCTTGCCCGAAGAACGCAGCTGATCGACCAGCTTGGCAGCCTCGGATTCATTGTTGGCGAAGTTGATGAGCGAGAGCGTTTTTTCCTCATAGGTCTGCTCGATCTCGCGCGAAATCTGATAAGAGGGCATCTGGTGTTTCTTACGCAAAGCCTCGCCAAGCGAAGTGGAAACGACACTTACCAGCTTTTCCAGCGCCACCACCGGCAGCTGCGGGTGGTTGCCAACCGATTTCATGAGCATTTCGTTATCATGGTGCTGCGTCACCAGCAGGTCGAAGCCGTCTTGCGATATATCCGCACCGATATTGTTTACCAGCGTGGAGGCTACCTGGGCGTTTCCACTTTTAAGCAGTGTGTCCGATACCGTCTCGGAAACCGATTTACGCTTCGAAACAGCTAAGTATTTAGAAATCTGATCGGTTGCACCGAGCAACTCAACCAGGTCTGTATCGCTTAAGATTTCGGAGTATTCGAGCACGGGAAGAGAAACCTCCTCCACGTCGCGCGCCAAGGTCTTGATGATGTCGCGTGGGATATTCTGGCTTTCTTTCAGATGCTGCGCGAGCGCCACGCGTACGCCCAACTCCACATCCTGCACCAGTAGGCGAAATACCTGCTCGGCGGCGATAAGCGCGGAGCCCTTAAGCTGGCTTACCTTGTAGGAGCCGGCAATCTTGTTGGTGATATAGACGCGCGCATCAGAGGACACATCTTCCATCAGGCGCTGAACGTCGCTTTCATCCAGCATAAAGCCTGATGCGACCTCGTTCATTTTAGTGGATGTTGGATTTGTCAGCAACGCGGCCCCCTACGATCGCTAATAGATATTCCATATTCTCCACGGTGTGGTGATGGCCTTCCAGGTAAATCCGGTCGATGACACGTTTGCAGAAATCCATGCGGCGCAGGCGGCCGAACTCAGTTTCTTCAAGGCTGATGCGCAGCAGAATCTCGATGGCATCGGCAAACCCATCCGGCATGCCGGAGGCCTTATAGATGGCACGGAAACCGAGCGAGCCGCCGCTCATAAGCAAGATGCGTGCATTGACTCGCGGCACACGGGCCATTTTAGCCAGGCCGACTTCAAATACGTTCAGGCAGCCCACACACAGCGAGCGGATCAGCAGCGAGTGTGTCAAGCGGCCGTTGGCATAAAGCTGCTCAACGAGCGCTTCTGCCTGTTCGTCGCTGCGCGGAATGGCCGACATCTCACCCGTGGGCAGCAGGCCCAGCACTTCCCACTCCCGCACGTCGGATACGACCTTGCTGGAGAACGCCTTGCCGAGCTTGTAAGTGTTCATCAACTCCTGCTTGAGCTCATCAGAAACCACCAGCAGCAGTTTTTCGGCGATGGTGACCGGCAGACCACCACGGCTGACCAGCGTGCGCAGCAGGTCGCTGTCATTAGCAATCAGGTTCCACGAACGCAAGATCGCCTGCTCGGATACCGCTGCCCCTTTATTAGCAAGCAGCTCTTCAAGCACCGGTGTTTGTTTGGTGTCCACCAGCTTGTCAGCCAACGGCGAGGAGATGGTGTCGCGCCGTGCGATTGCAGAAAGCTTAATGAGCTCACGCGTGCTTTCCACCAGTGCAATCAAATCGTCTTCAGTCAAAACCACGGAATGGCGGAGCACTGGGGCAGCCACATCACCCGCATCATTGGCGAGCTTCAAGATGATGTCGCGAGGCACATGCCGACTGTGGCACAACTCCTTAGACATAGCGGCACGCACGTTTTTCTCCACGTCTTTTAGCAAAAGGCGGAAAATGTCTGCCGCAAGCGCAGATTCGGATTCGGAAAATTTGCCAAAACGGTATTCAGCTGCAATCTTCCCCGCAAGCGTCGCGCGCACGGTTCCCGAGGGCTCTTTAGTTAGTTTTTGTACATCCATAAGCGTTACGCTATTCATGGATTGACCGCTCCCCGTACTTTGCCTCAAACCCTCACTGGCCCGAACTTCTTGGGTGTTCCGGTTCCGTGTGGATCCACTTTATTAATACAAGTTTACTATTAAGTATTAGACACCCAAAGCAGTAAAGAATTGGTTAATACATAAAATATTATTAAAATTTAGAGAAAATTTATCATTACCTACTAGATTGAGCACTGAATTGCCTGAATTAGGCAGCTAATTTGGTTATATTTGCCAGTCACATAAGGAAACGTCGCCATGCGCAATAAGGTCTATAAGGACGCATCCTCCGCCCTCGCAGGGCTATTGAAGAATGAAATGAGCATCATGTCCGGCGGTTTCGGCCTATGCGGCATCCCCGAACATTGTATCCGAGCTATTGAGCAATCCGGCACCACCGGCATCACTTGGATCGCCAACAACTGCGGCGTGGATGATTTCGGCAGCGGCATTTTGCTGCATAGCCGGCAGATCAAAAAAATGATCGCCTCTTACGTGGGTGAAAATAAAACCTTCGAGAAACAATTCCTCTCCGGCGAGCTGGAGGTAGAGTTCAACCCGCAGGGCACACTGGCCGAACGTATTCGTGCCGGTGGCGCAGGCATCCCGGCGTTTTTCACCAAAACCGGCTATGGCACGGTCATCGCCGATGGCAAAGAGACTCGCGAGTTCGACGGCAAGCACTATGTGATGGAGCGCGGGCTTCGCGCCGATCTGGCCATCGTCAAGGCCTGGAAGGGCGACACCGAGGGCAACCTCATCTACCGCAAGACGGCGCGTAACTTCAACCCGATGATGGCGCAGGCTGGCATCGTCACCGTGGCTGAAGTGGAAGAGCTGGTCGAACCGGGGCAGCTCGATGCCGACCATATCCACACGCCCGGCATTTTCGTGCAGCGCATCTTCAAAGGCACGCATTTTGAAAAACGTATCGAATTCACCACCACCAGGGAGGCTTAAGCCATGGCTTGGAACCGCGAAGAAATGTGCCGCCGTGCCGCCGTCGAGATCCACGATGGTTATTATGTCAACCTGGGCATCGGTATCCCCACACTTGTTGCCAACTACATCCCGCACGATGTCAACATCACGCTGCAAAGCGAGAATGGCATGCTGGGCATGGGCCCCTTCCCGCTCAAAAGTGAAATCGACCCCGACCTCATCAACGCCGGCAAGCAAACCATCACCCAGCTGCCACACAGCTCCTATTTCGACAGCGCCACTTCGTTCGGCATGATCCGCGGAGGGCATATCAACCTGGCAATCCTCGGCGCATTGCAAGTATCGGCCAAGGGCGACCTGGCCAACTGGATGGTTCCCGGCAAGATGGTAAAGGGCATGGGCGGCGCGATGGACTTAGTGGCCGGCGTACAGAAAGTCGTTGTCATCATGGAGCATAACTCCAAGGACGGCGCACCCAAACTGGTCAATGAGTGCGACCTGCCGCTAACCGGCAAGAACGTGGTGGATATGGTCATCACAGAACTGGGCGCTTTTTCAATCGACGAAGGCGGTGTAACGCTGCTGGATCACGCCCCGGATATCACCATCGAGGAGATACGCAGCCGCACGCAGGCTCCGCTAAATCTGCTGACGGGCAACTCCTAAAGCGCTAATCGCGATTAAAAATTTTCCTTGAACCAACCGAGCATCTTTTCAAAAGATGCGCTAAGTCCGCTGCGCTTGCTGTAGGCGGCGAACATGCGCTCTTCCATCGGTTTTTTTACCACATATTCCAGCATGCCAAGCGCCGTAGAAAATGCTGGGCCACTCACCGACTCGGCCAGGCCGGGCAGAGCGTGGGGGCGGCCAAGGCGCACCTGCTTGCCAAGCATAGTAACAGCCATTTCTCGCACGCCGAGCAACTGGCTTGCGCCGCCGGTGAGCACCACACGCTTGCCGGCATAGCTACCCGCACCGCTGGCCTCGATTTTGGAGCGGATCATCTCAAATATCTCTTCGATACGCGGGCGGATAACCCCCACCAACATGCTGCGCGGCAGAGTATTGTTCTCGTCGCTGTCCTCTTCGCCCAGCGGCGGCACTTCGATCATCACGTGGTCGTCGCTGCCGGTGGCAATAGCGCTGCCGTGCAGCGTCTTGATACGCTCTGCATGGGCGATACTGGTCGACAGCCCCTTGGCAATGTCGTTGGTCACGTGGACGCCGCCAATGGGAATCGAGTCGGTATAGACATTGCGCCCGCCGCCGAACACGGCAAAGCTGGTAACGCCGCCGCCCATGTCCACCAGCGTCACGCCGAGTTGTTTTTCGTCTTCTTCCAGGCAGGAAAGGCCCGACGCATAGGGCGATGCCACATATTCCGACACGTTGAGATGGCAGCGACCCACGCAATGCGCCAGGTTGCGCGTGATACTCGACTGCGCGGTAATGACGTGCAGGTCAGAGCCTAAGCGCTTGCCATACATCTTGCGCGGGTCGACGATGCCGCGCGCACCATCCAAATAATAGCTCACCGGGATGCAGTGGATGATGTCTTTGTCCTGGTCGCTTTCGGCCAGGCTGGCGCGCCCCTGCTCGATGATGTCCATGATATCGCGGTCGCTGACTTCTTCGCCCAGCGTGTCGATCTCGACCGTCAGCCCGCGCGAGGAAAGATTGCCGCCAGAAAGACTCACCATCACGTTCTCCACCGTCTCGCCGGCCATCTGCTCGGCTGCGTGCACGGCCGCCACGATGGAGGCCTCGGCTTCTGAGAAATCGGTGATCACGCCGCTTTTGATGCCCTTAGAAAGCTGGTGGCCGATGCCGCTGATCTTGGTGGCCCCCGCCGAGTCGATCTGAGCGATAAAGCAGGCGATCTTGCTCGTGCCGATATCAAGTACGGCAATGCTGCCTGTGCTACTTTTGCGTAATGGTTTGCTGCGCTTCATCGGTGTACTTACGTCTCCCTTGCCGTGCTTGGCTTTTTTTCCGCCAAATCCGGCGCTAAGCGAATGAACATGCGGTCCGGCAGGCGCAGGTCGATCATGCTCACATCGCGGTCGAGCAGCTGTTGCTCGCTTTGCAGATCGGCCAATTTTTTCCATGCCTCCACCGGGCGCTCTTCGGGCAGCTTCACTTCCACATGCTTGGAAAGGCGGATATTCCAACGGCGGTCAGACACGCGCACCGCAGCAGTGAAGCGTTTGGTGAGTTCAGGCTCCAACGCCAAAATTTGCATCAGCTCGCCCACATGCTGGGGCGCGTCCTTGCCCACGATCAGCGGCAAATGCTGATACGGCCCGATATCAATGCCGTTCATCACCACGCCGTTATCATCGATCAGCGAAAGCTTGCCGCCTTGCTGCCACAACGCTACCGGCTCACGCTCAACGATACGGATATACAGCTCACCGGGCAACGCGCGCTCCACTGCGGCACGGCGCACGCTAGGGATCTTCTCCAGGCGCTCGCGCGCATCTTCCAGCGAGAAGCTCAAAATGGGATCGCCTTTTTTAATGCCAAGCGCCGCATCGATCTCTTCCATCGGGGTGCGGTTGCGCCCCTCTAAATAAAGCGCGTGCACGGCAAAGCCCATGCGGCCCGTGGCAGCATAGACCTCACCGGTTGCATGGGCTACCGCCTGGGCGATGATGCCGCTTTTTACACCCCACACGCTGCCTGCCAAGGCTGCTATCGCAGCCGTGCAAGCCAGAGCGATGCGCAGTTTGCGCATGATGTTCTTGCGTTTTTTAAGCGCCGCCTTCTCGCGCATGATCTGCTGCGATTGGCGCTGGCGGGTGGTTAGCCCATCACTCTTTTTTCTAGCCATAGCGTGCCTCCTTCACCAGCGCGTCCACCAGCTCGCCAAACCCGATGCCCGCATAAGCGGCGATCTCGGGTGAAAGGGAAAGCGGTGTCATGCCGGGTTGGGTGTTAAGCTCGAGAATGTAGAATGCCTTACCGTTATAGCGAAAATCGCTGCGCGAAAGCCCGCGGCAACCCAGCGCCCGGTGCGCCACCAGCGCCATATGCATTACTGCATCATACTCAGCCTTGCCAAGCGGAGCCGGGCAGATATGCGTGCTGCCGCCCTCGGTGTATTTGTTGTCATAATCGTAAAAGCCGCTTTGGGTGGTGATCTCGGTCACGCCGAGCGGCTTGTCGTTTAGCACCGCCACAGTGATCTCGCGGCCGGGAATATATTCCTCCACCAGCACCTGCTCGCCATACAACCAGTTATCCTCGGTGAAGAAGAAATTATCTTTTTCAAAGACGAGCTTTACACCCACGCTTGAGCCTTCATTTGAAGGCTTCACCACATACGGACGCGGGATAGGGTCACCGGCGATCAGCTCGCTACGCGAAGCCAGCTTGCCGTGCGGCACACGCAGGCCGGCCGCTGCGAAAACTTGTTTGGCCATAGGCTTATCCATGGCGACAGCCGAGGCCAGCACGCCCGAATGCGTGTAGGGAATTTCCATGATATCGAGCAAGCCCTGGATACTGCCATCCTCGCCCACGCGTCCATGCAGCGCGTTGAAGACCACGTCGGGTTTCACTTCGGCGAGCACTTTGGCGATGTCGTGTTTCATGTCGATAGTGGTCACCTGGTAGCCCAGCTTGCGCAGCGCATCGGCGCAGGCCGCACCGGAGACCAACGACACATCGCGCTCGGCCGACCAGCCCCCCAACAGCACAGCGACATGTTTGCTCATAAGTGCCTCCCAGCGTGTTTCCCAATGCGTTTAATTTCCCACTCCAGCGTGATACCGCTATGGGCTTTTACGCGCTTAATCACTTCTTCGCCCAACGCCTCAAGATCAGCCGCCGTAGCCTCCCCGGTGTTGATGAGGAAGTTGCAATGTTTCTCCGACACCTGTGCGCCGCCGATGCTGAGCCCCCGGCAACCCGCCGCGTCGATCAGCGCCCAGGCCTTGTGCCCCTCAGGGTTTTTGAACGTACTGCCGCCGGTGCGCGAGCGGATGGGCTGCGTCGCCTCGCGCGCGGCGGCAATTTCAGCGATGCGTGCAGCAATGGCGCGGCTATCGCCGCTTACGCCTTTGAGCTCTGCACCCACTACAATCGCGCCTTCAGGCAGGCCGCCATGACGATAGGTAAAGGCACATTCGCTTGCCGCCAGCCAGCGCGTTTTGCCGCTACGCTCGACGATCTGCACACGGGTGAGCACTTGGGCGATATCGCTGCCGTAAGCCCCCGCATTCATGCGCACCGCACCACCGATCGTGCCGGGAATGCCGCTTAAAAATTCCAGGCCGGCAATGCCCGCTTCGGCAGCGTAGTTCGCCACGTTGACATCCAACGCCGCAGCGCCTGCCAAAACAGTATCGCCTGTGTGGCTAACAGCTGCAAAGGCCCGTCCCAACTTGATGACCACACCATCCATGCCGCCATCACGCACGATGATGTTAGAGCCCACGCCCAGCACCGTCACCTTCACGCTGGCAGGCAGCAGGGCTAAAAATTCGCTTAAATCGGCCACGCTTTCAGGCTTGAATAAAAACTCTGCAGGGCCGCCCACGCGGAACCAATTGGTCTTGGAAAGATCGGCCTGCTGGCGGATGCGCGGCTCAAAGCGTGCGAACGCCGCTGAGCTGAGCAAGGAAGCTTCTGCCTGTTTCCCTGCTGCCATCATGACACCGCCTTTTTCGGTTCAAGTGATTCTAGCTGTGCTGGCAACGCATAGGCCCATTTGGTGATGGAACCTGCGCCCAGGCACACCACCATATCACCCTTTCCTGCCACTCGCACCACCGTTTGGGCGAGCTCTTCAGGCGATGCCAAACGCAGCACGCTGCGATGGCCGGCCGCACGCAAACCCTCGACAAGTTTATCTGCGGTGATGCCCTCGATCGGTGCTTCACCGGCAGTGTAAATATCCGCCACTATCACTGAATCAGCGTCATTAAAGCAGGTGCAAAAATCGTTGAACAGCGCTTGCAGGCGCGAGTAGCGGTGCGGCTGCACCACGGCGATGACCTTGCCGCCGCCTTCGGTCTGCGCGTGGCGCGCGGCTTTGAGCGTTGCCGAAATTTCCACCGGATGGTGGCCATAATCGTCGATCACTGTTATGCCTAGGCCCTCGCCCGTTTTGGTAAAACGGCGCTTCACACCGTCAAAATGCGTGAAGGCTTCGATGATGGTAGCATCAGGCACTTTGAGTTCCAGCGCGATAGAAATGGCAGCCAGACTGTTGCGCACATTATGCTCGCCGTGCATGGGCAGGAACACGTTCTTCAGCGTACGTGCCTTTTGCTCTGCGCGCTCGGCAATCTCCAGATCGAAGCGCTGGCCGGCCGCACTGGCGGTGATATTCGTAGCGCGCACATGGGCCTGTTTGTTCGTGCCGTAGGTGATGATGCGCCGATCGGTCACACGGGCGGAAAGCGCCTGCACTTCCGGATGGTCGATACACAGCACCGCAAAGCCGTAGAACGGCAGATTGGTGAGGAAGGTTTGGAAAGCCGCCTTCACCGCCTCAAAATCGCCGTAATGGTCCAGGTGTTCAGGATCGATGTTGGTGATGACACCGATAGTGGCTGGCAGCTTCATGAATGTGCCGTCGGACTCGTCGGCCTCAACCACCATCCACTCGCCTTTGCCCAGATAGGCATTCGTGCCGCGTGCATTGATGATGCCGCCGTTGATAACCGTGGGTTCGAGCTTGGCAGTCTCCAGCATGGCGGCGGTCAGCGCCGTGGTAGTGGTTTTGCCATGCGTACCGGCAACGGCAATGGCCATTTTAAACCGCATGAGTTCGGCCAGCATTTCGGCGCGGCGCACCACCGGCAGGCGAGCAGCGCGCGCCGCCACCAGCTCTGGGTTTTCTGCCTTGATAGCCGAAGAGATGACCACCACCGAAGCTTGCTTCACATGCTCGGCTTTATGGCCGATGAACACTTCGATGCCGTGGCTTTTAAGGCGCTGGGTGTTGTAGCTGTCGGATTCGTCGGAGCCTTGCACCTTATAGCCAAGATTGTGCAACACCTCGGCGATGCCGCTCATGCCGATACCACCGATACCGACAAAATGGATTACGCCGACATCCAGGCTCATGCGGTGGGGAAGCGACTGGCTCATGCGGCGACCTCGCGGGTTTGCTTTGCATTAAACTGATCGAACGACTCGCCCTTGACGGCAGCCATCACCAGCATGGCAAGTTTTTCCGCTGCGTCCGGCTCGCCGAACTGGCGGGCTTGTTTGGCGGCTTTGCTCAGCACATCGGGTGCTGTAAGGAATGCTTCAAGGCGTGCCGAAAGCGCCTCGGGCGTGAAGCCGTCCTGGGCCATCACCCAGCCACCGCCAACATCTTCAAAAGCGTTGGCGTTGAAATATTGGTGATTGTCCATGGCGGTGGGAAGTGGCACTAAAATGGCCGGGCGGCCGGCAACCGCCAACTCCGACACCGTGGATGCACCGCTGCGCGCGATTACCAGATGGCTATTGGCCAGACGCGCCGGCAGATCGACGAAGAAGCTCGCCAACTCGGCATTCACATCAATCTGCTGATATTCTGCGCGCACAGCGGCAAGGTCAGCGGCGCGGCATTGCTGGTCGATGCGCACACGGGCACGCAAGCTCGCAGGCAGCAACGCGATAGCTGCGGGGATCACACGGCTTAACACCGAAGCACCCTGCGAGCCGCCAGTAACCAGAATATGCACCTTGCCGTCCTGCCCGATCGTGCCATAGGGCACTTCGCGCAGGGCCTTGATGCTGGCGCGCACGGGGTTACCGGTCATAAATACTTTGGCGAGTTGCTTTTCACCCAGCATCAACGTAGTGGGGAATGAGGTAGCGATGCGGCTGACGCGCCCGGCGAGCAAACGGTTCGCGCGGCCCAGCACCGAGTTCTGCTCGTGGATAATGGTGGGGATGCCAAGGCTTGCCGCCGAGAACACCGTGGGGAATGATGGATAGCCACCAAAGCCAATGACTGCAACCGGCGCAAACTTCGCCAGCATAAAGCGCGCCTTGATGATACCCACCAGCAAACGGCCAATGCCCAGCACCTTTTTGAACAGCTTACCATCCACCGTGCCGGCGGGAATGGTTTGAATTTCGATCTCGGCCAGCACGCCGGTTTTGAAATTGGCAAAACGCGAATCTGTCACCAGCACCACGCGCTGGCCCATACGGGTCAACACTTCGGCCAGTGCTTCCGCCGGGAAGATATGCCCGCCCGTGCCGCCTGCGGCAAGGATAATCGGGCGTTTACTGGTGTCTTGGTTCATCGCGCGTTTCGTCTTTTGGCTAAGGAGCGGTAAATGCCATATATACTAATCATTGCCCACGCTGCTTCAAGCATAAACGAAGGCAAATTCCAGCTAACCAGCAAAGAAGCGATGACCAGGAGCGCACCCACCAGGTTCATCAGCAGATAGGGCATGGAATCATGCGCCAGCCGGCCCTTTTGCAAAAGAAAGTAAGCGACGAGAAAACTGGCAACTCCGAGCTGGCCGATCGCGTCGGCGTAAGGTGCGTAGAACAGCGCCTGCTCAGTGCTTCCCATAGATCCGCCTGGTCAGTGCCAGCATGAAGCCCATGCCAAGCGCCGTGGCCACGGCCGAAGAGCCGCCATAGCTGATGAACGGCAGCGTCATACCCTTGGCGGGGAAAAGGTTCACCGCCACCCCCATGTTGATGACCGCCTGGATGCCAAATTGCGTGAGCACACCCGCCACCGCAAGAATCTGGAACAGGTCGTTCTCCCGCCACACTCGGCTGAAGCCGCGCAGCACGATGAAGGCGAACAGCCCCACCAGAAACAGGCAGAAGATCACGCCCAACTCCTCGCCCGCGACCGAAAAAATAAAGTCGGTGTGTGAATCAGGCAGCACTTGCTTGATCTCGCCCTCACCCGGGCCACGGCCAAGTAGGCCGCCATTTTGAAAGGCTTCGATGGAGCGACTGGTCTGGTAATTATCGCCCGTGGTGGGATCTAAGAAGCTGTCGATGCGCCTGGCCACATGCGGCAGAAAATGATAGGCCGCGACCATGCCCGCCACGCCGAGCAAGCCGAGCAAAAACACCCAGATCACCGGCAGACCAGCCAGGAAAAGTTGGAAGCCCCAAACAGCAGAAACGGTGAGCGTCATGCCGATATCGGGCTGGACGATAAGCAGTAACACCACCAGCACATACAGCCCGACCGCTAAGCGATAGCCCGGAAAATCCACCCGGCGCTGGTTCTCGGCACACACCCAGGCCATCAGCACGGCAAAGCATGGCTTCATGAATTCCGAGGGCTGCACGGAAATGCCGCCAAGATCGATCCAGCGATGCGCGCCTTTGGTAGCCACGCCGATGAAGGGCACGAGCACCATCAGACCGATGCTGCCTACAAACCCCAGCACAGCCAACCGGCGCACGGCAACCGGCGGCAGCAGTGACACCAAGAACATCACTACCAGGCCAACACTCAAGAACACGTAATGACGATTGACGAAATAGAAAGTCGGCAGATCGAGTCGCTTGGCAACCGGCGGGCTCCCCGCCGTTACCAGCACCGAGCCCAAAGCGATAAGAACCAGAAGCGCCACCAGATTAAACTTGTCGATGGTCCACCACCACCGGCCGAGCAAGCTGGTATTGGTCCGGTCAAGCCGCATCGGTTTCTCCTTGCGCTAGTTTTTCCACCAACTCGCAGAACACATCACCACGATGCTCAAAACTCTTGAACTGGTCGAACGAAGCACAGGCAGGGGAAAGCAAAACCACTGCGCCCTCCCTGCCTTCGGCAAACGCCAGTTGGGCAGCCTGCGCGACTGCCGCCTCCAGCGTGCCGCTATGGGTGTAGGGCACAAGACCTTCGAGCGTGTGGGCGAAGCTGTTCTTCGCCTCGCCGATAAGGAAGGCATGCGTAATCTTGGAGAACAGCCCCTGAAGCGACTCGATGCCTCCTTCCTTGGCTTTGCCGCCGGCGATCCAATAAATATGCTCATAAGGGGCGAGCGCGTGCTGCGTCGCATCGGCGTTGGTGGCCTTGCTGTCATTGATGAAGCGCACGCCACGCAAGGTAGCAACCAACTGCAAACGGTGGCGCAGGCCGGCAAAGCTCTGCATCGCCTTATAGATAGTCTCAGGCGCGATACCCAGCATGCGGCATGCGCCATAGGCGGCCGCGGCATTCTGCCAGTTATGGCGGCCGGTAAGCGTGCTGATGCCGCGCAGATCGAAACGCTGCTGGCTTAAAAAATCATGCAAGATGCCATCCAGCACGTAGACCCCACCGGTCTTACGCTGCGATGAGACATATACCACTTTGCGGCCTGCGGCGTGCAGCTGGTCAGCGGTGTGGTTGGAGTGTTCGTCATCCACCGCCACCACGGCTGTGTCAGTGGCTTGCTGACCGCAGAAGATATTCTTTTTGGCCGCCACATAACCACCGATGTCACCGTGACGATCGATATGATCAGGGGTAATGTTCAGCCACACCGCCACATGGAAGCGCGCAGTGTGCAACAGGTCGAGCTGATAAGACGAGGTCTCGATCACATAAACACCGTCCTCGCCCAGCGGCTCCAGCGAAAGCGCTGCCGTACCCAGATTGCCTCCCACCTGCACAGGCACACCGGCTTCTTTTAAAATATGGCCAATAAGTGTGGTGGTGGTGGATTTGCCGTTCGTACCGGTGATGGCTACATAGCGGGCTTTGGTTTGTGCACGACAGAGTAGCTCCACATCGCCCAGCACCGGGCAGCCCTGTTTCATCGCGATCTTGACCACCGCATGGGGCTGCGGGTGCGTCAGCGGCACGCCAGGCGAAAGCACCAAAGCACTCAGTTTTTCCCACGGCCATTCCTGGAAGGGCACCAAGTTCACGCCGTCAGTGCGCGCAGGTGCGTCTGCTGTTTTATCATCCCAGGCATAGACCTCAGCGCCGCCAGCTACAAGCCCCGCAACCGTTGCTTCACCGGCCTTGCCCAGGCCGAACACACCAATAGCCTGACCCTTATATTCGGTGACGGCGATCATCGCAGCTTCAGCGTCGAAAGGCCAAGCAGTGCGAACACGCAGGCGATGATCCAGAAGCGGATAACGATGGTCGGCTCCTTCCAGCCCAACTTCTCGAAATGGTGGTGGATGGGGGCCATTTTAAACACACGCTTGCCGGTGGTCTTATACGAGGCCACCTGAATGATAACCGACACCGCTTCGATGACGAACAGGCCGCCGATGATGGCGAGCACAAATTCATGGCGCGTGATAACGCTGATGACACCAAGCGAGCCGCCAAAGGCCAAGCTACCCGTATCGCCCATGAAGACCTGCGCCGGCGGTGCGTTAAACCACAGGAAGCCCAGGCTCGCCCCCACCAGTGCCGCGCAGAAAATGGCAAGCTCGCCGGAGGCAGGCACGTAATGCAGCTGTAGATAATTGGCAAAATCCACGCGCCCCACCAGATAGGCGATAAGCGCAAAACACCCCGCCACGATCATGATGGGTACGATAGCCAGGCCATCCAGCCCGTCGGTCAGATTTACGGCATTGCTCGCCCCGATCATCACCACCATCACGAAGGGAATGTAGAGCAGGCCAGCGTCGATCAGCACGTTCTTGAAGAAAGGCACAGCCACCTGGCCCGCCAGATTCGCCGGAGCCACATACTGTACGGCAATGGCCGCTGCAATCGCCACCACCGCCTGGGCAAGCATTTTCTTGCGGCTGGAAAGCCCCCGGCTGTTACGCTTGGTGAGTTTCAAGAAATCATCCACAAAGCCGACCAGGCCAAACGCGATCGTCACCAGCAACACAATCCAGATATAGGAATTGGTGAGATCCGCCCAAAGCAGCGTCGAGCCCGTCACTGAAAGCAGGATCATTACCCCGCCCATGGTGGGCGTGCCTTTTTTGGTGACCAGATGCGACTCCGGACCATCCAGGCGGATAGGCTGGCCTTCGGCCTGCTTGGACTTCAACCAGCGGATGATCTTCGGGCCGAAATAGAACGTCATGATAAGCGCGGTGAAGATAGCTGCGCCACTGCGAAACGTCTGGTAGCGGAAGAGGTTCAATATCGCATATTCCTCTGCGAACGGAACCAACAAGTTATACAGCATGTTTCTTCTCCTCTTCGTTTAGCGCGCCAGGCAAGCTACCAGCCAGCTGATACATTTTGCTGCCATGCGAGCCCTTGATCAACACGATATCGCCGGCCCTGAGCTCAGCGGCCACAAGTGGCAGAAGCTTTGCACTATCTTCGGCATGTCTGGCGTGAGTGCTTTGGGGCAGCGCTTCATGCAAATGGCGCATCGATTGCCCCGCAGTGAACACAGCATCAAAGCCGTTGTGCTTGAGATCGGCAGCCAGGTCAATATGCATTTGCACCGCGGCATCGCCCAGCTCCAGCATGTCGCCCAGAATCGCCACTTTGCGGCCCTTGCTGCCATGTGCGAGCCAAATTTCGTGGGTCTTGGCAAGGCCCGCCCGCATCGAAGCGGGGGATGCGTTGTAGCTATCATCCACCAGCATGATATCGCCGCCGGCCACTTGCAAATGCAGCAACTGTCCGCGCCCTTGCGGCTCGCAATAATGCGCAAGTGCCTGGATGGTTTTTTCCACCGGCAGTGCAAAAGCATGGCTCACGGCTAATGTAAGAAGCGCGGTACCGCCCCAGTGACGACCGATGGCAGCAAGCGCCACCCTCACCTGCTGGCCGGCGATGCTGACATCAATGCTGCAACCGGTCGTAGTGGTAGCGTAACCCAGCAAGCGCATATCGGCTTCCTCGCCCGCCCCGCAGGCGATGATGCGTGCAATACCTGCAGTTTTCGCGGCCTCTTTGAGCTGGGCGAAATGCCTGTTATCGGCGTTGAGCACAGCTGCTCCACCGGACTTTACACCGGTAAATATCTCCGCCTTGGCGGTGGCGATCTCCTGCTCGGAGGCAAAGAATTCCAGATGCACAGCCTCCACCCCGGTGACAACCGCAATGTCGGGCTGCACCATGGCCGTCAGCGGCGTGATCTCGCCGGCGTGGTTCATACCCATCTCCAGCACAGCAAAATCAGCATCGGCTGGCAAGTTCGCCAGATTCAGCGGTGTGCCGATATGGTTGTTTAAATTGCCGCTAGTGGCATAAGTTTTGCCATGCGCCGAAAGCGCCAAGTGCAGCATGTCCTTAGTGCTGGTCTTGCCTACGCTGCCAGTAACACCCACCACACGGGCTTTGCTGCGTGCGCGGCCAGCCCGGCCTAGATCCTCAAGCGCTTTCATAGTGTCGCCCACCAACAGCAGCGGCGCTGACGCACCTAAGCCTTCAGGCACACGGCTTACCACCACAGCAGCAGCGCCGGCTTTCAGCGCATCAGCGGCATACATATGGCCATCGAAATTCTCGCCCTTGATGGCCACGAACATATCGCCCGGCTGTAAGGTGCGGCTGTCGATCGCTACGCGTGTAGCCTCCCACCGGCCCTGAGCCTTCCCCCCCGTGGCCGTCGCCGCGCTATCCTGGCTCCATAGCATCATGCCGCCATTTCCTTAGCGGCTTCGCGCGCTACTTTGGCATCGTCGAACGGATAGGTCTTATCGCCCACCACTTGCGTTTTTTCATGCCCCTTACCGGCGATCACTAAAATATCGCCCGGGCCCAGCTTGCGGATAGAGCAGGCAATGGCATCGCGCCGGTCGCCCACTTCGCGTGCCTTGGTGCAACCGGCTAAAATGGCAGCCCGGATAGTGCCAGGATCTTCACTGCGGGGATTATCGTCGGTCACAAAGATGCTGTCGGCCAGCTCGCAAGCAACCTTGCCCATCTCGGGGCGCTTGCCCGTGTCACGGTCACCGCCGCAGCCAAATACTACATGCAATTTTGTGTTGGTGTGCGGGCGCAGCGTTTTTAGGATGCTCGCCAAGGCGAGCGGCGTGTGCGCATAGTCGACATAGACACTCGCACCGTTCTTAAGTTGCACCACCTGCTCTAAGCGCCCAGGCACACCTTGCAGCCGCTGAATGTTCTTGATAGCTTTTTCCAGCGGCGCACCCACCGCTTCCAACAACCCGATAGCCGCGAGAATATTCATCACCTGGAAGCTACCCACCAGGGGTATATCCAGCTTGTGCACCTTGCCGCGCAGCTCCAGCACAACGCGCTGCCCGTGGGGCATCGGCTCGATGCTCTTGACCAGATATTCGCGTCCTTGTTTGCCAAAGCTGGTAAGCTTGATGCCGCGCGCTTTGCACTTGGCCTCGATCTCGGGGAAGCGCACATCATCAGCGTTGACAACCGCAGTGTTGCCTTGCCCAAGCAAGCGGTCGAACAGCAGCGCCTTGGCAGCAAAATAGGCTTCTTCGGTGTGGTGGTAATCCAGATGGTCACGCGCGATATTGGTAAACGCCGCCGCCTCAATCTGCACACCATCCAAGCGATGCTGGTGCAGCCCATGGCTCGAGGCCTCTAGGCAGGCATATTCCACACCGCGCCCGGCGATATCGGCCAGTAGCTTATGCAGCGCCACCGGATCGGGCGTGGTATGCGAGCCGGGGTATATCGCCTCTCCGTTACCCAGCACCACGCCGAGCGTGCCGATAGAGGCAGATTGTTTTTCAAGCAGGAACATCATCTGACGAAAAAAATCGGCGGTCGAGGTTTTGCCGTCCGTGCCGGTAACGGCCACCATGTGCTTGGGCTGCGGCGTATAATAAGCTGCGGCCATTTGCGCCAGCGAGCGGCGCGGATTGGCCACAGCGATCATGGGTATGCCCATATCCGGCATGGGGGTATTTTTATCGTACACAATAGCAATAGCCCCCGCCTGCTTGGCCTGCTGCGCATAAGCCGCACCGTCGGCTCTTTCACCGCGAATCGCCACGAACAATGCGCCTGCGCGCACCTTGCGGGAATCGTCGGTTATTTGGAGAATCGGAAGTGAAGCGTGCTCAAGCGCCAGCGTAGGCGCATCATCGGTGACTTTTAAAATGTCAGTAAGCAACAGCATGAATGAATCTTCTATCCGCAGTGGTGGCAACATGGACGGGTTGTTTAGCCTCTTTTTTATCGGGACTGAACCAGAATTTATCAGCATCGTCTTCGGCCACGTCAAAGCGCGGCGCAATCCCCAGAATCGGGCCCATGCGCGAGATCACGCGTGAGACCACAGGCGCTGCAATCCAGCCGCCGGTGGCATAGCCAAAGGTGGTTTTGTCGCCCTTGGGCTCATCGACCATCACCAACACCACATATTTAGGATCATCCACCGGGAAGGTGGCGATGAAGGAGGCGAGCTTCGCATCATCATTATATTTGCCGCCGCTTTGCACTTTTTCGGCCGTGCCGGTTTTACCGCCTACACGGTAGCCCGGCACATCGCCTTTGCTGCCCGTGCCATGATCGACCACCAGACGCATCAGGCGGCGCACATTCTTGGAGGTTTCCTCGCTGATGATGCGTTCACCCTGCGGGCGGCCTTCGTTTCCGCCCTTAAGCAGCGTCAGGCGGGTAAGCGTACCGCCGCCCACCATGCTGGCGATGCCGCGCACCAAATGCAGTGGCGAGACCGAAATACCGTGGCCATAGGAGATGGTCACCGTGTTGATCTCTTTCCAATCGCTAGGGTATTGGGTGGGTGCTTTTTCCGGCAGCTCGATCTCCACTGGCTTCATCATACCGAGCTTCTCGAGAAAAGCTTTTTGCTTTTTGCCACCAACATCCAGTGCCATTTTTGCCGTGCCGATATTGGAAGAATACGCATAGATCTCGGGTACGGAAAGCCAGCGCTTTTTGCCATGCGCATCATTGATGGTGAACGAGGCGAGCTTGAACGGGTTGGTCGCGTCATAGCCGCCGTTCATTTTTACCGTGCCCGCCTCCAGCGCCATAGCCGCCGTGAAGGTTTTAAACGTCGAGCCCATCTCATAGCTGCCCAGCGAAACGCGGTTGAACTTGGCAGCATCCTCGCCACGGCTGGGTTTTTGCGGGTCGAAATCCGGCAGCGAAACCATTGAGAGCAATTCACCGGTCTTGATATCCATGATAACACCAGCAGCACCGATGGCGCGATACGCCTCCATCGCCTGGCGAACTTCTTCATGCATCACCGCCTGCAAGCGCACATCGATGGAAAGCTTCAGCGCCTCATCGGCACGGCTGCTGTCACGCAGGCGCGAATCGAAAGATTTTTCGGCACCGGCCAGCCCCTTATTATCCACACCGACATAGCCCACCGTGTGCGAAAGCAGATTGCCATACGGATAAACGCGCTTTTCCTCCGGCAGGAAATAGAGCCCAGGAATGCCAAGACTATTGACCGCTTGTTGCTCCTTGGGCGTTAAATTGCGTTTGAGCCACACGAAGGATTTATCGCTGCTGAGCTTTGAAAGCCAGCGCGCACGATCGCCGCCGAGTGCTTTTTCCAGGCGCTGGGCGGTCTCAGCCGGCTCCTTGATCTCCTTGGGGTTGGCAAAGACCGACGCCGTCATGAGGCTGGTAGCCAGCAACACGCCGTTGCGGTCGGTAATGTTTCCGCGTTGGAAGACCGGGTCGGTCGATTTGATCTCCACCTGCTCGTTGCTCGCGCTTTCCGTGTCAGACACGGTGATGGTGGCAGCACGGGTATTGGTAAGCACCGCCACCTCGATCATGCGCCAGCTGATGCTGGAAAAGCAGAGCACAAAAAAGAAGCCTACGCATAAAAGGCGGAGGCGGCTTTGCTCAATAATTCGTCTACTGCTGCTTTCTTTGACAATGACGCGACCGCCCCGGCTCACTGCCCATCTCCATCTTCGATAGTGGAGGCAGCCGGCTGGAACGAAGCAGGCGAAATATCCGAAGGCACATCAAGCGACGCAGTAGCAGTGCTCGGGAACGGAATGGCCTGCAGATCGGCAATCTGGTCCACCGTCAGGCTCGCCGAAGAAAGATATTTGGCGGACAACATCTGCAAACGATCAGGACGGTTCAAATACGCCCATTCGGCCGCGACCACATGCAACAATTCGCGCTGCGATTCCAGCTGCTGCTGCGTAGCCGCAATCTGCGATTTGATATTCTTCACCTCATATTTGACGCGATACAGGCCAAAGGCAGCCAGCACGATCACCACGATCCACAGCAGCGGGGCGAATTTTCTCATTGGGCGGCCTCCATCATGCGCATGGTGGCCGAACGCGAACGCGGGTTCTGGGCGAGCTCCTGCTCGCTTGCGGTGCGTTTCTCCGGTTTGGGGCAAAAAAAGCGGGGAGCCTGCGACATAGCCTTTTCAGGCAGATGACGCGAGGACTCCCCGAGCTTACCACAACGGGAGTGGGTAAAACGTTTGACGATACGATCTTCCAGCGAATGGAAGGTGACAACCACCAGCCGCCCACCGGGGGCCAGCAGCTTTTCGGCAGCAGCAAGGCCGCTGTCGATCGCCTGAAATTCTTGGTTCACATGAATGCGCAACGCCTGGAAGCTACGCGTTGCCGGGTCAGTCTTTTGTGCGCCCCGGCCCACGACACTGCGGATGATGTCGGCCAGTTGCGACGTGCGGGTGATGGGGGTTTCATTGCGGGCCGCCACAATGGCACGCGCCACTGCGCGCGACATTTTTTCCTCGCCATAATAATACAAGATGTCGGCAAGCTCTGCCTCATCGGCGCTGGCCACCACATCGGCCACACTCATACCCTGGCCGGACATGCGCATATCCAGCGGGCCATCAAAGCGGAAGGAAAAGCCGCGCGAGGCTTCGTCTATCTGCATCGAAGAAACACCAAGATCGAGCACCACACCATCAACCTGCGCCACACCTTGGGCCGCGAGCAGCTCGCACATATCGCCGAAATTACCGAGCAGCCATACAAAACGATCGGGGAAGCTCTGCTTAAGCTCATCAGCAAAACGCTCGGTGGACGGGTCGCGGTCGATAGAAAATACGCGGCAATCCGCCGCGCTTAAGATGGCGCGGGTATAGCCACCTGCACCGAACGTTCCATCCACATAGATACCACCTTGTTTAGGGGCCAACCAATCCAGCATTTCCGGAAGCATGACCGGATAATGGGCAGCAGCACTCATGGCCGGCCTCCAGCCGCCGGAGGAGTGGCACGCAGCTGATAGCGCTTGTCCCGCGCCAGCTCACGCGCGCGGGCGACATGGCCTTCAAATGCCTTGGGCTCCCATATCTCGAATGTCTCGCCCTTGCCGATGAACACGGCCTGTTCGGAAAGCGCCGCAGCCGCGATCAGCGCTTCGGGCAACATCACACGGCCCTCACTGTCGAATGCCAGCTGCGAGCTTTCACCGAAGATGGTGGTGGCGAACGCATCGCGCTCTTCAGAGTACGGGTCGAGCATTTCGATACGCTCGTTGATCTTCATGATGCGACCCATGCCACATGCCTCGATGGCGGGGTGCGCAAGCGAGGCATAAGCCACGATGCCTGAGAATTCTTGGCCGGCAAGGGCCGTGCGGAACTGGGCAGGAACGGAAACGCGTCCCTTTTTGTCGATACGATTATGGTATGTCGATAAAAACAACATCCCGCCCCAAACCCCTTGTTTATTATAGTCTTATGCCCCAAATCGCCCTTGCCCATGGTATATTATGGGATAAAATGGGAAAATATGGGTATTCATGGGAGAATATTGCGATTTAATGGTTGAGTCAAGGCGTGATTTTCATGTTATAATGCCGCAACTACGGCAGTTTTCGCCCCCACCCCTTACGAGTTGAATTTCCAAACGAGGCCACGTGATCACCGTATTTAAGAAAACCCCGCGCGGCAGCTTCTCATCGGAAGAAGGCGTGGAAACCGTGATGAAAACCACGGCCTGGATCGACCTGTTCAACCCCACGGCCGAAGAGGAAAAATTCGTCGAGCAGCAGCTGGGTATCGAGATTCTGACGCGTGAGGAGATCTGGAAGAATCAGGTGCTGAACCGCTTCTATTTTGAAGACGACATCGCCTACATGACAGCCGCCATCATCAGCAAGGTGGAATCGCCCCACCCGCACACCAGCGCGGTGACGTTCATTTTAGCCCCCACCTTCCTGGTGACGCTACGCTACATCTCGCCCACATCGTTCAACAGCTTCACCCAGCGCATGATGCGCTCGCCTAAGAAGTTCAACAGCGGCAGCGACATTCTCGAAGGCCTGCTCGAAGAGGTCATCACCCGCGTGGCCTACAACTCCGAAATCGTGGTCAACGACCTGGACAAACTCTCGCATAGCATTTTCGCGCGCGACAGCATGGCCGACAGCTCGCAGAACTATTCGCAGACCATGCAGGATAATCTGCGCGCGCTGGGCTGCTGCGCAGATCTTAACTCCAAGATCAATGAGAGCCTGCACAGTATCTCGCGCTTGCTCGCCTTCTTCCGTCACGTCAAAGGCAATAGCCGCGCGGTGAATGAGGGCATTCAGACGCTGATGACCGACGTCAACGCGCTGACCACGCAAACCAACTTCCTGTCGGACAAACTCACCTTCCAGCTCGATGCGACGCTAGGCATGATCAACGTGGAACAGAACATGATCATCAAGATCTTCTCGATTGTGACCGTGTTCTTCATGCCGGCCACGCTGGTCTCCAGCGTTTACGGCATGAACTTCCGCAATATCCCGGAGCTTGACTGGCATTACGGCTACCCGGCAGCACTGGGGCTGATGGTGATGTGCGCCGCTATCCCCTATCTTTTTTTCCGCCGCAAAGGCTGGCTGTGATCCATGGCGCAGAAGAAGCAAAGCGTTCTATTCGTTTCTGACACACACCGTGGCGGCCTGCACTCGGATTTTGCGGCTTACGAAAAATCCCTCATCAAGAAAATGGCTGGCTACGACCATGCGGTACTGATCGGCGATATCTTCGAGCTGTTCTACGTGCATGACACCGACAAAAAAGGTTTCCGCAAGATCATTAAACCGCACTTAAAGGACAGCGTCGAGTTCCTGGAAAACTTCGTCAGGGACCATCCGCACACGCAGGTGCATTTTGTGCTCGGCAACCACGAGAACGTGCGAAAATTTAGAAGCAGCCTCGATAGACTGCAAGACAAATACCCCAATTTCGAGTGGGACCCACAAGCCATCCGCTTAGGAGATGCGCTCATCACCCACGGCGACCTGCAGATGAGTCATCGCACTGACGACCGCCGCCAGATGTTCCGCCTGCGCGAGCTGGAGCACGAGCATGGATGGACGAATTTTCATATGGCCCTAGAAGAGCCCGGCCAGACGGTCGTGGATTTTTTGCGCCGACCGGCCGCCGCCGTAAGGATGGTGCACCAGCAGCTCAAAGCCTGGGATGGAAACCCGTCCTTCACCTACACCCATAACCGTGAAAAAGGGCAGACCTTCGAGATGTCATGGGTCAAGAACGTGTTCTTTGGCCACACGCATGTGAAGTTCAACAACTATTCGCATGAGGGCATCCTTTATCATAATACAGGCTCTTTCACCCGCGTAAAAGCACGTGAACCCAAAGACTTGGGCGTTCTGGAGGCTACCTTAAACACAGAGGGACAAATCACCGATGTCACCCCCGTGGAACTGGAGCGTGGCCGTGGCACCCGCCCCCGCTAAAGCGCAATTATCCACGCTTTATTAACGAATCTGCGTTATTTTTAAGATGAGATGAACCGTCTTAGGAACGCTATTGGCAACGCTATGGTGAATCGAAACCACAAAACCCCACCCCCGACCAAGCGCGTGCGCGCCAATGGCGGCGAATGGTCGTTTACCACACGAGAGGACGGCTCGCTCAAAAGCTTCACCGGCCAGTTCCCGCGCAATAATAGAGAAGATTTCCTCGGCACACTGCGCTTTTTGCAGCATGCCCGTCTGGGCGAGATCGAGGCCAACTACAGCGGTCAGAGCATCACGCTTACCGCCAAGCCCTTTGGTTCACTGAACAAGTTCCGCGATTTCGCCCTCGACCACCAGCTGCTCAAAGGCCCAAGCGAAGAGCGCCTTCGCGCAACCAAACGCGCCGAAGAAACGCTAGTCGCGCGCCGCTTCGCCGAGATCGAAGACAGGAACGATGCCTACGCCTATAAGGTGGCCCCTGAAGCATTGGTCGAATCGGCAATTCGCAGCAGCCGCTGGGAAGCCATCGAAGGCCCGCCCGGAAACACTGACGAGATCATGGTCATGCCCACCTCCAGCCCGGAGCTGGCCTTCCAGGTGGCACTTTACCTAAAAAAGCACGATTTTATCAGCGAAGAGAGCTTCAAGCGCTTAAACACCGATATTAAGGGCCATAAACGCCTTAAAATCACGGATTTTGAGTTCCGCGTTGCCGTTTTGCCTGAAAAAACCGCTGAATTTATGGATAAATTCCCCGAAACCGCCATTCCCAAAGCCATGCCCGCAGAGCTTATGGCCGACATCGCCAAGTCCTCCAATCGCGGTGGCCAACGCCTATAGGCCGCATCCAATCAGGTTTAGGTGGACTTTATACCTAAAATATGAGTATCTATATGCGGGTACAGTACTCTTTAATGAACGACGTTGTTTCGCTTTTTGCTTTTTGCTTGGCGGGTATGCAGCTGAAGTTGATAAGAGGCAAGGTTCGCGCCTTACTGCAGACTCGATGTGGGCCGCTATGCTTTATAGCGGCTTGATGTAAACGCCAGCGAAAGGTTTTTTATGGCAAACGGTACGGTAAAATGGTTCAACGCCACCAAAGGTTACGGCTTCATCCAACCTGATCAAGGCGGCAGCGACGTGTTCGTGCATATCAGCGCCCTTGAGCGTGCAGGTATCAGCAAACTGGCTGACGGCCAACGCGTTAGCTACGAGCTGACCACCGAAAAAGGCAAGACTTCGGCAACCGATCTGAAGCTCGCTTAAGTAAAGCTATCGGCCGCCCGGCACTGCCGGGTGGCCGTGCTTTGCTTCTTCAGCCCCATTATCGCTTACGGGACGCATCCATTTAGGCAACGCCAGTTGCATCGTTATTCCCCCCGCCACCAGCGGGGTTTTTTCTGTCTGCGAGGCTTCCACTTCTTCGACCTGCACGATAGCAAGCCCGATGCGGCCAGCCACCGAACGCAGCTGCCCCACCTCTTTGTCGCCATGCATGATGGGCGTGCCAAGCGGCGGCAATGCCTCGCCAATGCACACCGCATAAAGCTGCTTGCGCAGCTGCGCGCGATATTTGCTGCGTGCGGTCACTTCCTGGCCCACATAGCAGCCCTTGGCGAAATCCACACCGCCCAACTGCTCAAACCCGAATTCCAGCAGCAATGATTTGTCAAACAGCATATCTTTGCTGCCATCGGGCACGCTATGCTCCAGGCGGTGGCGCTCATAGGCTGCCTCGTCCACACGAGCGTGGTTATGCGCTGCCAGGGCAGCTTCCAGAATATCCAGCGAGCCGATTGCACGCACGCCCATCGCGGCAAGCCGTGGATCGGCAAAGCAACCTGCCACGGCTGCGCCCTCACCCCAAACGGCAAACACTGAAAGCTCGGGCGCAAGCACAATCTCCACCTTCGAGCGCAGTCGATACAGCTTCAAACGCTGCAAAAGATCGGCGCTGCTGGTGGCCGCAACATCCAGCCACAGGCCATGCTCATGCGCCACAATGAACATGTCATGCAGGAACTTGCCCTGCGGCGACAGCAGCGCGGCATACAGCGCCTGGCCGGGCACGGCGCGGCGCACGTCGTTGCTGACAATGCCTTGCAGCAGCTCGGCAGCATCCGGCCCCGAAAGGGCGATCACGCTGCGCTGGGAAAGGTGGGCGTAAGTCATAATAGAATTTCTTATCTTTCAAAAAGATGTATTTATTAGCCGATATTATAACTACTATCATTGCAGAACTAATTAAAAAAACATCGGACGTATCACAATGCCATCGCCAAAAACCGGATTCACCTTGCTGGAGCTATCAATTGTTCTGGTGATACTAGGGCTTATAGTGGGTGGCGTGCTGGTGGGCAAAGACCTCATCACTCAGGCGACCATACGATCCACCATCAGCCAGATTGAAGAAGTCAACTCTGCAACCAGTGCGTTCAGGCTTAAATATCATGCATTACCTGGCGATATCTCGCCTGCCTCCGCGGCAAGTTTCGGGCTATTCTCACCTACCGCCCCGGCAATCGCAATTTTTGAGAATAGAAATTATTACGGCTATTGCTCCGTTAAAGGCCTCATGTTCTGGCGTCATCTAAGTGAAGTGGGCTTGGTGCATGGTCAGTATGGCATGGTTGGCAACAGTGCACTGGACCCAGTAAGCGCTCAAGTATCAGGCCCCGTCACCAACTTCTCTGACTCCTACATGGAAACCAAACTCGGTAATAGTTTTATGCAGCCTTTCAACGCCTATAATAATAAAATTTACCTTTACACTGGCGGCCTGCTTGAGCTCAACACAGGGTATTGCACACCAGACAATGGTTCGATAAGCCCTTTGCAAATACATGCGATGGATACCAAGCTAGATGATGGCCGCCCCAACACCGGCAACCTGCGTGCATATGGCGGATTTGCTGCCACACCCACCAGTGGCGCCTGCTTTACAAATGCCGCGTCACAAACCGATGCGGCTGCTCAATACAATGTAACGGCAGAGTATGGTACCACGCGTAGCTGCACCATGTACGCACCGTTTCAGTAACACGCTGCAAAAAGCCCACACCCCAGTTAGATGGGTGCATGCCAGTGCCAAAAACTTTTGGGAAAGAATGGCTCCTCGTCCTTGACCGGATAAGAACTACACCGTGCATGCGCCAAAGCTTAATAAATTTGCGGCGCTTCCTATATAAGAAAAAATAGCTTATAAAACGCGCTAGAAAGGTAGGCTAATATGCCCCCAGTAGATTCAATATCTTTGACACCAAAAAGTCTTCAAGAAATCAAGTTTCAGGCTGAACAAGACAAGTGGCTTGAAAATTGGATGCACTTATTTCGACTCAAGGAGCTTGGACACAAAAGTGCGATAGATTATGGAATGTTTGGGTTAAAAACCATCGTGTTCGCCCATGGAGGCGCACTGTTAGCACTTATCACTTTTCTTCAAACAATCTGGAAAGACAAGGATGCCTACCAACAAAAAGCTGGCCAAGCTCTAGCAATATTTGGTGCTGGTATATCTGTGACGCTGGTGGCTATTTTATTCGGCTATGTAGCGATGAGTTATTTTGCCTTAGTTTTTGAAGAAGAACATGCCGTCAAATATTCTAAGAAGTATGAAGGGTTCAGAATTGCTGCCTTAGTTGCTGCTGTGCTGTCATTATTGTGCTTCATTGGTGGTTTATGCACTGTGCATGCTATGTTGACAGGCATTAAGCACTAAAAAATTTCTGTTTCAGAACTCAGGAAAGCTAGAGCTATCGCGCCCTAGCGCCAATAGATGGCCTCTTGTAAAGAATGGCTCCGCGACCTGGATTCGAACCAGGGACCGATCGATTAACAGTCGATTGCTCTACCGCTGAGCTATCGCGGAACACCTAGAAAAACCACGCATAAATGGTGGAGGCGCACTGTATAGCAAAACTCTCATGCCATTGCTAGAGGTAATTTTAGCAAGCTGGCACAGAGGGTTCGTCTATTACTAGCGCTAGCAGCCGGGTTGGCCGGCGGCCGATGCCGGCGTATTTAAGAAAGATGGAGCGGGTGAAGGGAATCGAACCCTCGTATGCAGCTTGGGAAGCTGCCGTTCTACCATTGAACTACACCCGCTTGAAAGGAGGCCTAGGACTATACGCAAGCATGCAGCTAGTCAAGCCTGCGAGCAAAAAAAAGGCCGCCAGATCGGCGGCCTTTTTTAGCAAATTCGGCAATATTAACGCGAGTAATATTCCACCACGAAGTTCGGTTGCATCACCACCGGATACGGCACTTCGGCCAGTTTCGGGGCACGCAGGAACTTGCCTTTAAGTTCCTTGTTATCGAACTCGATGTAATCGGGAACGCCGCGATCAGGGTTCTGTACTGCTTCGAGCACTACGGGCAGCTGGCGCGACTTTTCACGCACTTCGATCACGTCGCCTTCGGAAACGCGATAGCTCGGCACATTGGCTTTCTTGCCGTTAACGCGTACATGGCCATGGCTTACAAACTGGCGAGCAGCGAATACGGTGGGGACAAGACCCATGCGATACACCACTGCGTCCAGGCGCGATTCGAGCAGACCGATCAGGTTCTCGCCGGTATCACCCTTGCGGCGGGCGGCTTCTTGATAGGTGCGGCGGAACTGGCGCTCAGTGATATTACCATAATAGCCGCGCAGCTTCTGCTTTTCGCGCAGCTGCGTGCCGAAATCGGAGGTTTTTTTGCGCTTAGCACCTGCACCGTGCTGGCCGGGTGCGTAGCCGCGTTTTGCGAACGGGTCTTTTGCGCTGCCCCAGAGGCTCACGCCCAGGCGGCGGCTGATCTTAAATTTAGCGTCGATACGTTTAGTCATTGTCTTGTCCTTTTATAGATGGCGCTCAGAATAGAGGCGAAGAAAAGACCACTATGATCCTTTTCGTCTATCTCGAACGTGGCCGGCTATACCCGGGCCCACGTTCCTCCTAACAAGGCGGAGAGCTGTTTTACAGGGAGTGTGAATATAGAGGCGGCAAGCCGATTGTCAACCGCAAGTTTTCAGGGAAAACCGCCCTAAAACGACTCGGGCGGCGCAATCTGCGCCGCCCAAAGCCTCAATACTTAAAATTCAGCCGGTTAGACCAGACCGCGCTCCTGCGGAGCGGCAGCGCGGGCTGCAGCCAGCGTATCAGTCTTGGAAGCGCCAGGAGCCGTCTCACGCGAGGCGAAGCTACCGGGGGCAGCAGCAGGTTCTTGCTGGGCCATCATTGCGGCCTGTTGTTGTTGCTGAATATGGGAGACAACCTCTTGAGCGCCAGCCTCACGGCCTTTGTCATAGGCGGTCTGGGCGTTCATGGCCATGCGTTGTGCTTCGGCTGCCTGCGAAGCAGCTTCTGCGCGATCTATGCCTTTGGCCGTGCCGCGAAGTGCGCCGAACGCACCGCCCACCGCGGCGCCAACGGCAGCAAATGTCGTAGCCAGGATGGTTCTAGAAGCGCGACCGCCGCCAAGCAGCGCACCGCCGGCCACACCTACTGCCGTGCCCAGCACGCCCCAGCCGGTCGTGCCTTTGATGACTTCGGACGTTACCGCACCAGTTGCACCTACAACACCAGGACCCTTCTCAGCCATAACCTTACTCCTCATATATGCCCGGGATGCGGGCTTTTCCCTAATTTCGACTTCATCATGCCACAGAGGCGATATTACTCAAGTTACGATTTGATTACAATCGCCGTAAGCCTTAGCCAATGCCCATTCCCTGGCCCTGACCTTGGCCCATTCCCTGGAACTGCCCTGCCGTCGGTGCAGGGCCACCTTGCGTCATATGAAGCTGGCGCTGCATCAGCGCTTGGCGATATTCGTTGGCTTCGCGGCGGCGAGCGCCCAGCTCACGCTCGGCAGCTACTTCCTGCGCGCCTTCGCCGTTGAACATGCCTTTAGCAAAACCCACCACACTGCTGATGACTGCAGGGCCAAGAACGCCCAGCGCCAAAGCTGGCAGAAGACCAACGCCGCTTACTGCGCAAAGCACTGCGCCAATACCGCAAGCAAGCGTACCACCAGCTTTAACAAGGTTACTCATGCTAGCGCCGGCCTTACCCGTAACCATATTACCTACGGTTTTCACACCTTCCCACATGGTTTTGAATACGCCACCAACTGAAGCAAGGCCAAAACCGCCAAGCATCATCGCGCCACCCACCAACCAGCCTACGAAAGGCACAGTCGCCATAATTAAAGCGCCAACAGCTGCCACACCGAGACCAACCATACCAGAGGTCGTAAGTGCGCTTTTACCTTCGGTGACTGCTTCACCACCTGCGTTTTTAAGTCTATCTAATATGCTTGGACTAGCCATAACAATACCATTGTTTTGGGTTTTCTCACCTTGTCAGTATTGCATAAAAGCCTTGCAAAGTACAAATTAAGCTTTTGTGACGCAAAGCTGCGGCAAGAAGGCGCTCCGTCATCAAAGCGTCATATAGCAACAAATTACTGAATAATAATGCTTTATTCGCTGGCCGGTTCGCCGGCTGGCGGCTCGTCCACATCCGTACGGATGGTAAGGGATCCCAGGCGCTGGCCGCTGCACGGGTCGATGGTGAGCACCTCGATCACGCCGGGCTGCTTCTCAAGCGTGATATGCATCTGCCGGTTCTCAATATTCGCACCGCTGACAAAGCCCTGGCCGCGCAGGTCTAGCTCGCCGCCGGCACACACGACTTGCGTGGCCCTGGTATCGGCCGAGATCTTTTTCCACACCATGGCGCAAAGCAGCAGCGCGCCGCCCATGAGCACCAACCCCATCGAAAAGACTAGCGTTTTAAGCGGAGTTAAGTTTTCTTTAGTGGCCATAGGGGAATTACATGTCGGATACGGTTTATACAGTTGCAGCTGAAGCGGAAGATGCAGGCACAAGGCTCGATAAATTCCTGGCCGCCAAGCTGCCAGAACTTTCGCGCAGTCGCGTGCAAGCACTTATCGAGCAAGGCTGCATCACCTCAGCCGGCGCAACCATAACGGATGCCTCGGCCAAGGTCAAACCGCTTGATGCTTATGTGGTGGCCATACCTGATGTCGCGCCTTCACATATCGTGGCACAGGACATCGCGCTTAACATCGTGTTCGAGGATGAGCATCTTTTGGTGATCAACAAGCCCGCAGGCCTGACCGTGCACCCCGCGCCCGGCCACCCGGACAACACGTTGGTCAATGCCTTGCTCGCCCATTGCGGCGCGACGCTTTCTGGCATTGGCGGGGTAGCGCGCCCTGGCATCGTCCACCGCATCGACAAGGAAACCAGCGGGCTTTTAGTGGTAGCCAAACATGACGCGGCCCACGCCAAACTTTCCGCCCAGCTGGCAGACCGCACGCTTTCGCGCCGCTATGTGGCGCTTACCTGGGGCACGATGAAACCGGCCAAAGGCACGATCACGGGGGGCATCGGCCGCTCGCCCAGCAACCGGCAGAAAATGGCTATCGTCAAATCCGGCGGCCGCGAAGCCACCACCCATTACACGGTGCTGCAAAGCTTCCACCAAGGAGCGATTGCACGCATCGAATGTAAGTTAGAGACCGGCCGCACGCACCAGATCCGCGTGCATTGTCTTTCTGTCGGCCACCCGCTTCTGGGCGATCCGGTCTATGGCCAGACCACCGCCAGCCGTCTTCTTTCCAACCCCGGGAAATCATTGCCTGATGCAGCGAAGCAAGCGCTGCTGAACTTCAAGCGCCAGGCGCTGCACGCACGCGCACTAGGGCTTGTCCACCCGGCAAGCAATGAGGCGATGGAGTTCTCCTGCCCGCTGCCTGAAGACATGCAGACACTGGAAGCGGCACTGCAAAAAGATTGAGCGTTAAGCGTCCTTGCCGATGGCCTGGCTGATATGGGTAAAGCCATCGCGCTTGAGCTGCGCGTCGAGCTCTTGGTTGATACGCGCAACAAGGCCAAATCCCTGATAGACCAACGCACTGTAGAGCTGCACCAGCGTGGCCCCGGCGCGTATCTTGGCATAGGCATCCGCGCCCGAGGCGATGCCGCCCACGCCGATCAGCGGCAGCTGCCCTTTGGTAAGCTGATAGAAATGTTTTAGCACCTGCGTGGAAAGCTCCATCAGCGGCTTGCCGCTTAAGCCGCCCTGCTCGCCTTTGTGCACACTCTTTAAACTTGCAGGGCGGGAGATGGTGGTGTTGCTGACGATGAGGCCATCGAGGCGAAAATCCACCACCGCCTGCGCGATCGCTTCGCGCTCGCCCGGCTCCAGATCCGGCGCCACCTTGAGCAACAGCGGCACATGTCGGCCATGGGCGGCGCTGCATTCGGCATGCTCGCTCATCAGCACCGAGAGCAGGTCGCGCAGCGCGTCTTGCTGTTGCAGCGCGCGCAGCCCCTGCGTGTTGGGCGAGGAAATATTCACCGTGATATAATCCGCCTGCGGATAGACCGCACGCAGGCCAAGCACATAATCCGCCACCGCATCGGCGCTGTCCTTGTTCTTGCCGATATTGGCCCCGGCGATGCCCAGTGCAGGGTTTCGGCTGGCAAAGTTGCGCGTGAATACGGCAAGCCCTTCATTGTTAAACCCAAGGCGATTGATAACGGCCTCATCCTCCTTCAGGCGGAAGATGCGCGGCTTGGGGTTGCCTGGCTGGGGCAGCGGGGTCACCGTTCCGGCTTCGACAAAACCAAAGCCCTGGGCGAACAGGCCGTTAATGGCAACCGCGTTCTTATCAAAGCCCGCGGCAAGCCCCACAGGGTTGGCAAATTCCAGCCCGAGTACACGCGTCTGCAGCGATGCATGCCGCACGGCGCGCGCTTGCGGCAATACGCCGCTGCGTAAACACAGCAAGCCGAGTTTATGTGCCGTTTCCGGCTCTAACAAATGGATCAGCGGGGCAAGCAGCATGCGTAACCTTGGGGTTTAAGCAATGTCGTTCAAACGGTGCTATTCGCTATGGGAAAAAATAGCAAGTATTTGCTTGGCCTGCTCTTGGTCCATCGGCGCGGCCTGCTTTTGTGGCTTAGCGGCACTACCACCCGCAGCAGGCAGTTCGTTTGATTCCACGGCAAGCAGCGGTTTGGTTCTAGCGGGTGGAACCGGCATCGCCCGGCTAGGGTTTTTCAGCGGCAAGAACCGAGCCGGCATCTGAGCCGCAGGCGTGGCGTGTTGCTGCGGCGTGATGGTAAAAAAACGCCGTCCCTCGATATTGGCGATTGAGGCGGAAGGCGCAGCCCAAGCCGCTTGCGAAGCAAAAATCAGAGCAAAAAACAATACAGAACGAAGCATCGTACGAATCCCATGGGTTGGTATAGCTGACCGAAGCTATTGCAATTTGCGTGCCTAAGTTAAAATTTTTGTTCATTTTTCTTTATTTTAGGCTAAGTAATTGCATGGACTGATGCGAATTTTTTAGCTATCTATAGATTGATGAAAAAAAGCGTTAAAAATACTAGGGCTAGTTTTTTGCCATCAACATGCTTGTTGATAACTACGGCAATGCTGCCCTTTTCTGCTCTTAGCAAGCCTGAGCCTAGCCGCTCCACCACGCTTAATACCGATAAGCCCGCCGCCAAACCGGCCCCGACACAGGCCGGCATGGCAATGCCTGACTTTTCGTTTTCCAGCCTGATCCCTGATTTCAGCATACCGAGTGTAGACGTACCTGCGCCGAATGTGGACGCCATCGGCAACAGTATCGATACGACCACCAGCAATCTGGTACAGGGCATTGAGAACATTGAAATGCCCAAGATTGAACGAACCTATCCTGGTAACAAAGGGCCGCTGCGTATCACCGTGCCCAGCATGCGCGACGTAAAGACCGCAGGCAAACCTTCCAAGAAATTAAAGCCCCAAGGTGTATCGGGCTATGTATATGGGGCAGAATGCAGCGCACCGGTGCTGGAATCGCGCTTCTTGAATCGCGGCATGTTCGCGGGACTTTCGGCGCCGCAGCCTGCAGCCATGCCCAAGGCAGTGGCCGGTGAGACCAATTCCAGAGGCGGCAAGGTCAAAGCACTTTTCGCAAGCTTTGACGCCAAAAAACTGCCCAACACCGCCGTGCCGCCGGTGGAGGTTGCCGACCTACCCGGTTCGGTCAAGCCACCCGAGCCTAAAAAACCCGAAGCCAAGACACTGGCCGCTGCTGCCAGCCCTGCGCCTGAAACCGCCCAAGTAGAAAATGCAAAGGCCACAGAGCCGGAGATTGCTACCAAAGTGTATAAGACCACTGGCGCCATCATCAACCGCGAGGAAGTGCACATCCCTAACGACCCGACCATCGAGCCGCCCGCACGTTCGCTCAAAGAACATTTGATCGCCGTGATTCCCAAAGTGACCGAAGAGACCATCCGCGAATCGCAGCGCCCGATGCTGCAATTGGTGGATAATTCCTATGCCAGCGACCTTTCCGATCTTGAGCCGGCCGCCGGCGGCGATACCGGCGCGCTGATCGACCTTCCCGCCATCGAGGCGGCAGATGAAGCCGAGCAGAAAAAGCAAGCTCGTGAGAAACAGGAAAAACCCAAACCCGTGACTCCCGCCGAACCTGCACCTGCTGCCACAGAGCCCGCCACAGAACCCACCACCGCGCCCGCAGCTGAACCGGTCGCACCGCCAGCCGCCGAGCAAGTGCAGCAAGAGCCTCTTTCTACGCCACCGGCAGCGGAAAGTGCACCCGCACCCACACAGGCAGAACCCACAGCACCCCCTGCTGCCACAGCCGTTGAAGCAGCACCAGCTGCACAAACGCCTGCCGAAACACCGCCTCCTGCCCCGACAGCTGATGCCCCAGCAGCACCCGTAGAGCTGCAAGAGCCCGCACCTGCGCCGGAAGCAAAGCCCGAGCCCAAACCGCAGGCCACCAAAGCAAAACCCAAAAAGCCGGCCGCCAAACCCGTTGAAGTACCGGAGCTGGACGCACCGCGCGGCACGGAAGCCGAGATCTCACCCGAAAGCAAAAAGATCCTCAAGAAGATCCCCTTCTCGGCCGATACGCAACCCCAGCCGATCAAGGAGCCGCTGAAGATCGAACGCGCCACCGAAAGCCCACCGATCGCCCGGGAAGACCCGAAAGTGATTTCGGCCAAGCATGAAGCCATCGGCATCAAGATCGAAGTAAAAACCCCCAAGGTCGACGTGAACTATGAAGTTCAGAAAGCCTATCAGGCACAAAGCTCCGGGGATGCGTCCAACGCCGTTTTGATGTATCAAACCGCACTGGACGCCGACCCCAACAATGTAAACGCCCTGCTCGGCCTGGCAGTGATCTATCACCGTTCGAGCCAGTTGGAAAAAGCGCGCACGCTCTATGGCCGCGTGCTCTCCATCCAGCCCAACAACAAAGAAGCAATGAATAATTTCATGTCGTTGATGGCGACCGAATCCCCCGGTGAAGCCATCGCGCAGTTGGAGCGCCTGGAAGAGCGCAATCCCTCCACCAGCGGCATCCCCGCGCAGCTGGCGGTGATCTACCAAAAACAAGGCGAGCCTTCCAAAGCCATCGAGAAGATGCTGCGCGCGGTCGAAATCTCGCCGGAGAACACCACCTACCGCTACAACCTGGCCATCATGCTCGACAGCCAAAAGCGCTATGAGGAAGCGGCTAATTTATATATACAATTGCTCAAAGCCGCCGATCGCGGGGAGAATATCCCGGGGAATGTGCAGAAAATTCAACAAAGATTAACTTTTATCCGCTCTAATAGACACTGACGCTTTAAAAAGTCAGTTATATAAGGGGCTTGGATATGGAAATCACCGACCTGCTGTTGTTCACGCAACGCAATAAAGCATCCGACTTGCATTTATCAACCAACAGCCCACCGGTGCTGCGCGTGCATGGCGATATGATTCCCTATAAGGTCGATCCGCTGACCGCCGCCGATGTCAAGCGCATGCTGCACTCCATCATGACGGAAAACCAGCGTGCCGAGTTCGAGCGCGACCTGGAGATCGACTTTGCCATTTCTTTCGGCGACGATATGCGTTTTCGCGTCAACGCGTTCAACACGCTCAACGGCCCCGCCGCCGTGCTTCGTATCATTCCGGCCATCGTGCAATCGCTCGACGAGCTGGCCGCCCCTGAAGTACTCAAAAAACTCTGCCATCTTCACAAAGGCATCGTGCTGCTAACCGGCCCCACCGGCTCGGGTAAATCGACCACGCTTGCCGCTATGGTGGATTACATCAATACCGAAATGGCCAAGCACATCATCACCATCGAAGACCCGGTGGAATTTGTGCATCAATCCAAAAAATCGTTGGTCAACCAGCGCGAAGTGGGGCGCGACACCCGCTCCTTCGCCCGCGCGCTCAAAAGCGCCCTTCGCGAAGACCCCGACGTAATTCTCGTGGGCGAGTTGCGCGATCTGGAAACCATGCAGCTGGCGTTGACAGCAGCCGAAACGGGCCACTTGGTGTTTGGTACGCTGCATACCAACTCCGCGCCCAAGACCATCGACCGTATCATCGACGTGTTCCCCGCTCAGGACAAGGAGATGGTGCGCGCCATGCTTTCGGTGTCGCTTGAAGCCGTTATCACCCAGGCCCTGCTTAAGCGCAAGACCGGCGGGCGCGTCGCCGCGCACGAGATCATGCTCGGCACTTCGGCGGTGCGCAACCTCATCCGCGAAGGCAAAGTGCCGCAGCTGCACTCAATGATCCAGATGGGTTCGAAGCTCGGCATGTGCACCATGAAGGATGCGATCTTCTCATTGTTGGAACAAAGCGTTATCTCGGACGAAGTGGCGCGCTCGGTGCTGATCACCAGCGGCGGCGACGAAAGCGAGGACAGCAAAGAGATCATGCGCCGCGCCGGTGCGACCAGCATGCCCCAGCAACAGCAACGGGCACAACCCACCACTACTAAAGCCGCCAACAACGTGTTCTAGCCATGAGCGTGGCCTTCAACACGTTGATGGATACGGTGGTGGCCCGCAAGGCCTCCGACCTGTACTTAACCGCAGGCATGCCACCGTGCATACGCATCGAGGGGGTGATAGAACAATTCGGCACGGATCGCTTAACCTCTGAAGACATCATGAACTTCTTGGCCACCATCGTCAGCGAAGAAGTGATGCTGGAATTCGACTCAACGCTCGAATACAACACTGCCTTCACCTGGCAGGGGCAGACGCGTTTTCGTATCAACATGTTCCGCCAGCAACAGCAAACCGGCGTGGTGATGCGCCGCATCCAGACAATCATTCCAACACTCGAAGAGCTCGGCCTGCCGCCGAAGGTCTATGGCAGACTGGCGATGGAAAAACGCGGCCTGATCCTGGTGGTGGGGCCCACAGGTTCGGGCAAATCCTCGACGCTGGCCGCCATGCTCGAAAGCCGCAACCAGCACGGCAGCGGCCATATCATCACCATCGAAGACCCGGTAGAATTCGTTTTCACGCCGAAGAACTGCATCATTACCCAACGCGACGTAGGCATCGACACCTATTCGTTCGGCATTGCGCTGAAGAATACGCTGCGCCAGACGCCGGACGTGATCGTCATCGGCGAGATCCGCGACCGCGATGCTATGGAGCACGCCATCACTTTTTCCGAAACGGGGCATCTGTGCCTAGCCACGCTGCACGCCAACAACGCCAACCAGGCCATCGAGCGCATCATCAATTTCTTCCCCGAAGAGCGCCATAAGCAGATCCTGCTGAACCTGTCGTTGAATTTAAAGGGCATCCTTTCGCAGCGTCTGATGATAAACAGCGAGGAAAAACGCAGTGTCGCGCTTGAGATATTGCTAAACCAGGGCGTCATCCGCGACCTTATTCAAGAGGGCCGCGTCAAAGAGATCAAGGAACACATGGAGCGCGGCCGCGATATGGGCATGCAAACCTTCGAGCAATCCCTGCTCGACCTTTACACCGCAGGCACAATCAGCGAAGCGGTGGCGCTTACCGAATCGGACAATCCGGCCAATCTGCGCCTGGCCATGAAACAGCACGAAATGCAGAAAACACCAATCGCATCGCGCACGCTGAACATGCCCGACCTGGAGATTACCCGCAAAAATATCTTTTAGTGCAGGCCGTTATGGTCACTTTAAATGAAACCGATGACATTGCCGGCAACCTTCCTACCGCTACGCATGCACTGGATGAAAAGATCCGCAGACTCGCTATCGATCGTATATTAGACCTCGAAGCAGAGCTTAAACAGCGCGGGCTTCGCGTGCGCTGCGGAATAGAGGTGGAGTTTTTCGTTGATAGTGAACACGGCAAACCGGTCGAAATCCCAAAGGACAAGCTCGAAGCCGTACGCGCTCAACTCAAAAAATCGCGTTACGTGGAAGATTTGCGCGAGGAAAACGTCCAGCGCAGCTGGACCCAACCAGCTTTCTATACCGGCATCGGCGGCACATTAGGGGCTATCGGCACGGCTGTTACCGGTGATGTATCCATATGGGCCATATCACTCGGCGTAGGTGTTGCGGGGGCAGCAGTCGCCTCTTTAGGTTTAGCCGAAAACTTTAAGGCGCAGCGCTTGACCAAAGCGGCACAATACGAGCTCAATATCGGCGACACTAAAGCAGGAGAAGTAAAGTACGGGCGCACCAAACGCCATGCGTTGGGGCCGCTCAAGGCGGCGATTGCCACTGAATATTTTCAAGGAAGGCTTAAGGAAATTCTCAAGGACGTCGGTGAAGTAAACTTAACGGCAAAGCCACGAAATGACTACCTCACATCCGCCATGCATATCAACGTCAGCCTCATGGACGCTAATGGCAAAAACCTGTTTGCCACGCCTGGGGGCAGCGAAAGCGACCTTATGAAAGCCTCAACAGCAAAACTTGTAGAAGTACAGAAAGAAGGCTCCATTCTGTTCCTACCCAATCAGAATTCACACGACCGCCTGCAGGGCGGCGCTAGTGCACCGCGCACTATTGGCCGCCAGAGTAACAAGGTCAATGGCATGCTTGCACCCGCCGGCACCGCAGATGCGCGTCAGGCCAATTTTAGCGGCAGGATTACGGGCTTTCTGCATGGCCACCCTGCCAGGCCCGAAAGCAACCGCATCGAAAATCGCATGCCAGGCGCGGATACCGACCCTTATCTTGCAGTGCTGGCCACCATGAGTGCTTTGCTCAGTGCCGTCAAAGCCCAGGAGCAGGGCCAGAAACCAGAAAAGCCCGGCCGTTTTCCCCTGCCTAAACGCGTGGAAGATTCCGTGCGCGTTTTTAGGCGCAGCGAGCTGATGCAAAAAGTACTGGGCAAAGAGTTGCACAGCGCGCTAGTTGAGCGTTACCAAGCGCAACACATAGGGGCGGAGCGCTAGGCCGCCGCTTTAGGCGTGGCGATAGAGTTGAGGAAGGCTTTCTCAAGCGAAGCATCGCCGTATTGCTGCTTGAAGAGCGCAGGCGTGCCTATGAAGAACAAACGGCCGTCATGGATCACGCCGATGCGGTCGCAGATCTCATCGATATCCGATAGGATATGTGAGCTGAAGAAAATGGTCTTGCCCTTGGCGCGCGTAGCCAGCAGACGATCTTTAAGCTTGATGCGGGCGCTGGGGTCCAACCCGCTCATCGGCTCATCGAGGATGAGAAGCGCGGCTTCGGATAGGAACGCCCCCACAAGGCCGAGCTTTTGCCCCATACCCTTTGAATACGAACCCACACGGTTATCCAACACTTTGGCATCGAGGTCCAGTGCGGTGGCCATTTCCCGGGCCTGCGCAGTGTCGAGCTTGTTGCCATAATACGAAAGCACCAGCTCAAGATACTCCATGCCTTTCAAATAACGCGAAGGCTGGAATTTCTCCGGCAGATACGATATCTGCTTGCGGGCATCAATAGTAGTGGAAGAGACGCCGAACATCTCGATCGTGCCGGCCTGCGCCACCACCAGATCAAGGATGGTTTTGATCAGCGTGGTCTTACCCGCGCCGTTGAGGCCAATGAGGCCGAATATCTCGCCGGGAACGAGCGAAAAATCGATGTCGGTCAGCACCTGGCGCGTGCCATAGGATTTGTCGATATGGTTGATGCTAAGCGGTGTGGTACTCATGATAAAACTCCCAATTGCTAAGGTGCGGCTGCCGGTGTTTCGGTGATGACCGAAGTGTCTTCTTCAGTTTCTTCCTCAGACGAAACTTCCTCTTCATATTCCTCACCCTCAAGTAAGGTGGAAGGAAGCTGCATGTCTTCTTCCGCGATCTGTAGCGGAATAAGCTTACCCTCCATCGCCATCATGCGGTAGGAAGAGAAGGTTTGATTCGGCCGAAGCGTAAAGCTTATAACGCCGCGCGTCATATCCACGCGCACACCATTATCAGCGAACGGGTCCCAGGTCAGCAGCGCACGCTCCATCGAAGCGGGTGACCATTCAAACGTCGCGTCTTTCGGGTTTACGTTGATCGCACGCACATCCAGCTTGCGCACGCCGCTGGACACCTGTGTCGGATCGCCCCGCTCCTTCGCTTCATCGGCGGCCTTCATGCTCTCAGGTGTAATCTTATGGTTATCAAGCCAAACGATCCAATCGGTCGATGAATTATAGATGATCGAGGAAAGGTAGAATTGCGGGTAGATATACATGCGTTTCTCACGCGTAGCCGAGGGCGAACCCTTTTTCTTGCCGATCTCGGAAATGCGTGTCAGGTAATCCACGTCGATCGGGCCGCCACGGCGGCTGATATCAAAGTTCGCAAGTGCACGGCGGATATCGGCCATGTCGCCATCACTAAAGAAAATACTCTTAGGGATCGGTTTGCCGCCAGGCTTGGTTGCATCGGCCGCCTCAGAAACTGCACCATCTGCCACAGCAGGTGCTGCCGGGGCGGCTGCTTCGGCCGCAGCGGGTGCTGCCGGGGCGGCTGCTTCGGCCGCAGCGGGTGCAGCGGAAGTAGCGGGAACTGGGGCTGCCTGCACCGGGGTGGCTGCTTCGGCCACAGCGGGCGCAGCGGAAGTGGCGGGAACTGGGGCTGCCTGCACCGGAGCCACGGGGGCGGCACCCCCAGGTAGCGAAACCTCCGGCATGGTATTGCTGTTCTCGGCTTGCTGCGCCCAGGCTGCTTGGGCCGTCATCACGGCTAACAATGCCACCACCGGCGTCAATTTCCAGCGCAGCGCGCCTATGCTACTGAGGTTGTGCATCGCCAGTACTCGGTGCTAGGATTGCTTCAGAGGGGATCAGACCCAGCCAAAGAACACTCATATTGGCTTTGACCAGCGGATAGGAGCCGCGCTCCACCAGCGATTTGAGCGCCTTGTCGGTGAGCTTCTCGGAGCGGGTCAGTGTCAACGACAGCACCTTGGGCATGCCAAGCAATTCGTTCTGCATTGCATCAGTGAAGGCCAGCACCTTGTCGTCAGTCACGGTGTCGAATTCGATGCTCACGTTACTGGAAGCCACAAGCGTGGTCTTGCGGCGGTATTTTGCGTCGGCGATTTCGTTGGCGGTAGACATGCTAAGGCGCAAATTGCTTAAGTTATAGCGCGCATTGAAGCTATTAAATTTACGCGCGGCCACCTGGCGATTTGTAAACTTGCCATTTGCCGGGTTGCGGGCTTGCGCTTCCTCATAGATGGCTTCGTTACTTTTGACATTCTGATATTGTGTGTTGAGCGAGTTCTTATCGTTGGTCACCGTGGTCAGCTTCTTCTCCAGATCGGCCACCTCGCGGTTATAGTTATCGCGCGTCTGCTCCATGAAGTGGATAGCGCCATACAGCGTACCCACCACCGCGATAGCGATCAGGCTCTCAATCCCCCAGCGTTTTTTAAGTACGATCAATTTCATGGCTGACCACCCGCAGGTTGTGCCGGGGCAGCTTGACCGGCAGCGGATTTGGCAGCGGATTTGGCAGCGGCCTTCTTTTCTTCCAGCGCTTTAGCCTTCGCCTTAGCGGCAGCCTCCACATCCGGCGGATTGACCGGCACAAAACCCGATATGATAAGACTTACTTCGAGTGGCTTGTTAGCGTTTTCGTTAGCAGCCTCGGCCTTGGCCTCAGCTTCTTTAGAGCTGAAGTTCAACTGAACTTTCTCATTCTCGCCCACGGTTTTGGGCAACGCCGCATAGCCTATACTAAAGCCTGGCAGAGCTGCCTTAAAATCATCCAGCGTCTTTTGCGAAAGCTTTTTGAAAAGGCCGGGCTGCTCGAATACATCGTAAAATTCAAGCCCGATGGTAGCCACCATCTTTTCCTTGCTGAAGGTAAATTTCTTATCACTGCCAGACGCTACTTCGCCACCAGCCGACGCCGCTTTACTATCAGTCGACGCCGCTGCTGTACGGCCAGCCTTGCGGCGTGAGGTGTTTACCCCTTCGAGCGACCATTCCACCGATTTAATGAATACCGGGGGTTTAACAATGCCCGTGATACTGGCCAAAAATATCGAGGGAGAAACCTTTTCACTGACCACCTGCTTGTACAGGTCAATCATGTCGTTGGCTTTTTCGAGATTAGGGTTGTAGGCCTTGATCTCAGCCACCAGGTCATCGAACTGGCGCTTGGTGCGCGTAAGCGTGCGGGTCAACTCATCACTCTTTTGGTGCTGCAAGAACACTTCATAACCAAGCGTGGCGATATACCCCACCATGCCGACTGTCGCCAATGCCACGGCTACACGTTGAAAGCGAATGACCTGGAAGAGAGTGTTGGACAGCTGGAACTGGTCGGGATGCATCGTGAGGTTGTGCTTGCGGGCACAGCCAATGGCTGCAGCAAGCACCACGTCGCCAAATTGGTCAGTGGGTTGCGTGCCGCCGGTAATGCCCAAATGCTGCGCAACCTCATAAGGTGTGAGGACATGCACCACACGACCGGAGAAACGCGACACATCGAGCATGTCACGCACACCGCTGGAGGTGATGATATAGATATCAAGGCCAGAGGCGGGATTGTAACCCAGGCGTTTCATGTATTCGACGGTTCCGAGCATTTCCTGCTCGATATTCCCGGCTATCACATCAGGTTTGGATTCGCCGATCGGCTGGGTCATACGTGTGAAGACAAGCCTGCCGTTGCGCAAGATCACCTGACGGAAACCGCCGACCTTGTTATGGCTGACGAAGAACGTCCACTCCGAGCCACTACCCTCTTTGGGCGCCCCCATCGCACCGTTTAAGTTCTTCAGGAATATCTCGGTTTCCACCGACAACAGGTTGATGCCGCCAAAACGATTGGGCAACCCGTGAATATACTCCAACCATGTACTGACCTGCTGCGTACGCTCGAGCGACACCATCAGGAAGTTCCAGTCCTTACGACCAGACTTCTCGCGGCCGAGCACGATAGCGCCCTTGATGTCATTGACGCCAAAATCGCGGTCAAGTCTGCGCTTAATAAGCTTCTGCACGCTCATGGCGCTCACCGGCGGCATGGTCTGCTGCACGAATTGCTGGTCCATCGTGTCAATCACCAGGTGAACGATGGCGTTTTCATTGCCGACAAAAAAGCGGCTGAATTCTTTAAGATTAGCTTCACTGGCACCGGTAATAAAGTGGCGGTTCAGCACCACGTTATTGCGCATATGCACCAGGATAATGCCGTCATCGCCGAGGAAGATAATGAATTTAGAGCCGCGAGTAGCTTTGAAAGCCACCTTTACCGGAGCTTTCGAACCCTTTTTCATGTTTTTGGAAATACTGTCTAACTTCAACGTCATTCCCGGCTCAGTTCAATGTGGTCATACCATATCACGGTTTTTTTCTCGCTGGCATTTAAAATTTCATCTTGGTCATAGATTCGTATAGCGGGCCGAAGATCGCCGCGATAATCCAGAAAATGAGCAAGCCCATCACAGCTGTCATGATTGGTTGAATCATGCCCACCATCTTTTCCACCGAATCATCCACTTCGCGCTTATAGAAGAAGTTGATGTGCTCGAGTGCGTCGGCCATGTTGCCACTATCCTCGCCCACTTTGAACATGCGCACCACAAGGGTTGGGAACTGGTTGGAAAGACGCAAGCTCGAGGTCAGCGAGTTACCCTCGGTCACGTTACGCTTTACCAGATTCACCGCTTCTTTGAGAACACGATTACTAACAACTTTGTTGGCGGCGTTCAGCGAATCCAGTACGTCGATGCCAGAGTTGAACATTACCGAGAAGAAGTGGGTAAAACGCGCCATATCGATCTTGCGCACCACAGGTCCGATGACAGGAAACTTAAGGATCACCGAGTCGATATTATACGCTGCCGCTTCGGACGTGCGGTATAGCGTCAGAAGCACCACCACGAAGGTGATGGGAATGCCGAAGATAAGATACCAGTAATTCTGGAACGCGTTGGAAACGGCGATCAGCGCACGGGTATGAATGGGGATGGAAAAACCCTGAGACAGGATGAATTCGACGAGTTTTGGCACCACCTGGGTCATCATCACGGTAATTACGCCGGAGATCACGAACAGCAGTACGATGGGGTAACGCGTGGCTTTCTTCACCTTGCGGCGTAACTCATCGGACCATTTCAAATGTTCAGCCAGATGCACGAACGAGGTGGCGAGGTTACCGGTTTTCTCGCCGGCTGCCACCAGACCTACGAACACGTCGTTGAACACGCGGGGATAGGCGTTAAGCGCAACCGAGAACACGTCACCGTTCTTTACCGCTTCGTACACACCGGTGAGCACGTCGCGTAGCTTGTCCGAGTCGCTTGAATCGCGGACGTCTGCCAGCGCGTCATGCAGCGGCACGCCCGCGCGATCGAGCTGTTCCAGATGCATGCACATCACAATCATGTCTTTGGTCTTAATGCGCGAGAAACGCGAGGATTTCTTGTGTTTAAGCTCGGTGGCGCTAATTAGATCGATGCCGACCTGCTTTAAGCGCGTTTCCAAGTCGAGCTCGTTGTCGGCAACAACGGTCCCGTTTACGTTACGCCCCCATTCGCTGATCGCTCTGTAATTGTATGTAGGCATTACAATCTGTCTGTTAAGTCGATGGTCTCAATCAACTCTTCCAAGGTAATTTGCCCCTCGAGCACCTTGTTGATGCCGTCTTGCTGCATCGTGACAAAGCCATTCTCAATTGCATAATCGATCATCGCCTGACGAGTTGCATGGGTGGCGATCAACTCGTCCAGACCGCGATCAACTCGCAATATCTCGGCAATAGCTACGCGCCCCTTATACCCCTTGCCTTTGCATTTATCACAGCCGACCATGTCATAAACGGTAGCTTTATCCATACGCAGGATCTTGAGCTCTTCAGGCGTTGCTTCGCGCGGACTTTTACAATGCTGACAAAGCTTGCGCGCAAGGCGTTGCGCCAGGCAGCCGATGAGCGTGCCAGCCAGCAAGTGGGTCGGAACACCGATATCACCCAAACGCGGGATAGCGCCCATGGCGTCATTGGTGTGAAGCGTGGTGAACACCTGGTGGCCCGTCAGTGCTGCACGCACGGCCATCAGCGCGGTGTCTTCATCGCGCACCTCGCCCACGAACACAATGTCCGGATCTTGGCGCATGAGCGATTTGATACCGCTTAGAAAGTCCATGCCACTGCCTTCGCGCACGTTACTTTGGCGGATAAGCGGCAACTGATATTCCACCGGGTCTTCCAGCGTCATGATGTTCGTGCCGATATTATTGATATAAGCCAGCACCGAATAGAGCGTCGTGGTTTTACCCGAACCGGTCGGGCCAGTCACGATGATGATGCCTTCGGGGCGGCGAAGCAGCTTTTTCAGCACGCCGATATTATGCTCGGAGAAGCCGAGCTGGTCGAGCGCCACCAGCGATTTGGTCTTATCGAGCAAACGCATCACGATGTTTTCACCATGTACGGTAGGCTGGGTCGCCACGCGGAAATCCACCTCGCGGCCCAGCACGTTATAGGAGATGCGGCCGTCCTGTGGACTGCGGGTTTCAGCGATGTTCATGCCCGCCATAATCTTCAGGCGCACCGCCATAGCCGACCAATAGTCGCGGTGGAAAGATCGGATCTGCACCATCTGCCCGTCGATACGGAAGCGAAGGCGAAGGAAGCTGCCCTCAGGTTCAAAGTGAATATCCGATGCACCCAGGCGGATCGAGTCCATCAGCAGTGCGTTCACCAAACGCACGGTGGGGTTTACGTAGCCGTCCTGGCGGCCGTCGAGCTTATTGTTCTCGCGGATGCCGGTTTCGATCTCTTTGAGAATGCCATCCACGTTCACTTCGTATTCGTGATACTGGTCGATGATTTCCAGGATTTCCGAATCGGTGGCGTATACGGGAACGATCTTGAAATTGCGGTCGATATGGCGGCGCACCTGGTCGATCGCCAGCACGTTATACACGTCGGTCATGGCGAGTTTAAGCGTATTACCCTCATAGCCCACCGGCACTACCTTGTGGCGCAGCGCAAGCTCTTTGGGAATGGCGCGCACCACCGCCGAGTCGATGATGGTGGTCTTTAAATCGAATTTTACCGTGCCGGAGCTTTCCGCCAGCACCTCGCCCAGCGCCGACTCGGTGATGAAGCCCATCTCCACCAGAATCGTGCCGAAAAGTTTTTTGGTGTTCTTTTGTTCGGTGAGCACCACCTGCAATTGGTCAGGCGAGATCAGACCCTGGGCCACCAGCATGTCGCCCAGGCGCATCGGCTTGGTGCTAGGGGTGGTGGCAACGATCTTTTCGTCTGCTTCAGTGGGGCGGCCTGCGTAGTCGTTGCTTGGCTCTGCCGCCTGCTCCTCTGGCATATCCTCCGCGAAGATGCGTTCGCTGGGGCGCTGCTCGTTCGCGTCAGCCGCAGCTATGGCCGCGCTATTCACTGATTCTGCTTGGTTGCTTCCTGTCATATCGCGTTTAAAATCAACCTAAAATCTTGTTCCAATACAAAATAGCGGCGTGTTTTACACACGCGCACACTCTATTTGTAGGACAAAAAGGTTGATTTTAGATTAACATATTGACTTGCCAATATATTAACAAATCTTTACGCAATTTGTTGGCGGATTCCCTGCTGCTTAAGGCAGGCATCGATCCACTGGGCGGTCAGTTTTTCCTGCACGGAGTTTTGTTTAAGGCGTTCATTCAAGTGCTCGAACGAAACCTCATCAAGCTTTTGGTCTTGGTTAAAGCAGGAATAGACGTAATATTCCTTACCCGTTTTCGGGTCGATATGCTTTTGCAGGCATTGCGCACATATCTCTTTCATCATGCACTGCATCGGCGAGTTGATACTGCCGATGGCCACATGCGCCGGGTTCAAATAGGGCTTGAGCACGCTATGGCGCGAAGCGGCCACCGCGGCCATCATGCGGTCTGAGCCGATGGCGATGATGTGTTGCACATCCGGCAGCGCAATAGCGTTGTCGCCCAGCTTGCCCTCGGCGTAGGCTTTCATGGCCTCGACGATATTGCCGTGGAAGCTTTTGTCCTGCGCGCGGTTCGGCGTGAAGCTGCCTTCATCGCAACACCACACGATGATATCGGCGGCATTCTCGATCTCTTCGATCTTGTAGCGGTCTGCCGATTTTTTATAGCCAGCGAAGTAAAGCACTTTGCAGTTTTTCTCGCGCATAGCGCGGCCGATAGAAAATAGCACCGCATTGCCCAAACCACCACCCACCAGCATCACCGTTTCATTCTCGGGGATGTCAGTCGGCGTGCCGGTCGGGCCCATCAACACCACTGGCTCACCCACTTTCAAATGCGCCAAAAGATCCGAAGAGCCGCCCATTTCCAGCGCGATGACCGAGATCAAACCCTTTTCCTTATCCACCCACGCGCCGGTCATGGCCAACCCCTCCATGGCCAGCACCGTGGCCTGCGCGCCTTGCGTGCGGATGGCGAAATGCTCAAAATTCTGCATACGGTAGAACTGGCCAGGCTCGAACTGGCGAGCAGCCAGCGGCGCGTGCATCACCACCTCGATGATATTATGTGTCAGGCGATGGATCGCGTGCACGATAGGCCTCAACTCAACATTGACCTGCTGAATGAAGGCTTCGCAGGTCAGCGGCGTGGCAGGCTGCTTCTTGGCCAATGTGCGGGTCACCACCGGGTAACCCTGCTTAGCCGAACCCATGGCCTTGACCACGTTACCTGCGAAAGACGGGTGCAGGTCGCCAAAGAAGCTCACGGCCCTGCCCTGCTCATCAATGTTCATCAACACATGCGGGATGGCAGGTTTGGACACGCGCTGGGGCGTGACCGCATTCCCGTCTTCATCCACCGCTTTGAAATATTTGCCGTCAAGGGCGAAATGCTTAGGGTCTTCTCGCTGTAGCACGGTGTTGGGGTTCGTACCAGCCGCCACCAGAATGCTGCGCGCCGGAATGGTTTGCACATCGCCACCGGCGGATTTAAGCGTGATGGATTTAGCGTAGCCGAAACCATCCACCTCCACGCTGGCAGGCTCATACAGCTCGGCGAAGAAGATGCCTTCTTCGAGCGCTTTTTCTACTTCTTCATGATTGAGGCGATAGCTCGGCGCATCGATCAAACGTTTGCGATAGACCAGCTTCACCCCGCCCCAGCTGTCCAGTAGCGACCACACATCCGGCTGGCGGCCTTCGGCGGCGGCTTTTTTCTTTTCCTCGCGAATGGCGCGGCCATGGGCCAGGAATTCTTCGCCGATGAGCTTGTCTTCCTCGCTCCAGTTGGCGCGCACCGCAGCCTCGCCGCGCTGGCCGATAAGGGCTTCGTAGCGACTCAGGAATTTTTCCACCTGAATGGGGTAATAGGCCAGCGATTCAGTCGCCGTGTCGATGGCCGTCAAGCCCCCGCCGATCACCACCACCGGCAGGCGAAGCTGCAAATTGGCGATGGAGTCACGCTTGGCAGCACCGGTAAGCTGCAAGGCCATCAGGAAGTCAGAGGCCGTGCGCACACCGCGCGCCAAAGCCCCAGGCATGTCAATAATGGTGGGTTTTCCTGCACCCATGCACAGCGCGATATGGTCAAAGCCCATGGCAAAAGCATTATCATAGGTGAGGCTCGAACCAAAGCGCACACCACCCACCATCGCAAAGGCCGCACGGCGCTCCAGCAAAAGGCGAATGAGCTTGAGGTTATTCTTATCCCAGCGCACGGTGATACCGTATTCAGCCACGCCGCCAAACCCCGCAAGGGTGCGCTCATCGAGGTTTTCGTAAATGGTCTTGATGTCCTTGATCGGCTCGAAGGCCACGCGTTTGCCCAGCGCATCCACGCCGGAGATGTGCTCAGGCAGCGGCTCGATCTTCAGGCCGTCAATGCCCACCACGGTGTGACCGTCATTGAGCAAATGATGCGCCAGCGTGTAGCCCGAAGGGCCAAGGCCAGACACTAACACCTTATAGCCGCTTTGCGCGCGCGGCAGTGGGCGGGCCAGATTCAGCGGGTTCCAGCGGGTCAGCAGCGAGTATATCTCGAAGCCATAAGGCAGGTTCAGCACGTCGCGCAGCACATGGGTTTCCACATGCGGAATGTTCACCGGCTCCTGCTTTTGATAGATGCATGACTTCATGCAGTCGTTGCAGATGCGATGGCCCGTGCCGGCGCACATGGGGTTATCCACCACCACCACAGCCAGCGCGCCCAGCGCCACGCCCTCGGATTTGAGCGTGTTCATCTCGGAGATTTTTTCTTCCAGCGGGCAGCCCGCCAGCGGAATTTCCAGCGCATTAATCTTCACCTCGCCGGTCTTTTCCTTCATGCCCTTGGAGCAGGAATCCTTGCCCTGGTTGTGGCAGAAAATGCAGTAATTGGCCTGGTCGAGCGCGGCCATGCGCGTGCCGCCATCATCGGTGAGCGCAAAGCCGTCGCGGTAGCGGTAATCCGATTTGGGGAAGCGTGCGATGGTCACGCCGTCACGCAGCTCGGTCTGCACATGCACCAGGCTCATCGGGTCGAGCTTTTTGGGCTGCTTGAACAGCACCCCGCCCGCATGCTTCTTGCGCCCCGCCTCGCTTAACAGCGCCCAGGCGGCATAGCGCGCGGCGATTTCCAGCAGCGCTTTGTGCTCTTCCTCTTTTTCGAGCCATCCCATCACGGTTTTGGCAAAGGCGAGCTCGAAGAACTCATGGTCGGCATCCACCAGCGGCAGCATGCCAAGCAGCGCTTCACCGCTTACATGTTCGGCTTCTTCAGGCTTTAGCGCCTTGGCCGCGCGGCGCTGTACGAAATTACGTTTACAGGCATAAAGCGGCGAAAGAACATGGTGGGCGGCCGCCAACTGCTGCACTTCTTTTTCGATGCCGAATAATTTGGCAATGAAATCTTCCGCATGCGGGGCCAGTTCGATCAGTAGCTGCGAGTGCTCTTTCTCGCCCAGCACGCTGCGGTCGGTGCGGGCGGTCAAGAAACGGTTATGTAGCTCGGTGTGCGCTGTCAGATGCTCAACGAACGCTGCGTCCAGCTTGATGAGGCCCTCGCGCTGGTAAAGATCTTCAAAAGTGATACCAAAGCCAAATTGCGTGGTCATGCTTAAATCCCCGTGCCCGTATAATCGCGGCTCTGGCCGAGCAGGTCTTCGCTGGCCAAATTCTTCGCAGGCTCCACCAGCTGGTGCTCGACATATTGCGCCAAGGCTTTGACGCAATCTTCGATACTCATCGTCTCGGTATCGAGCACGATATCGGGGTTGACCGGCACTTCATACGGCGCGCTGACACCGGTGAATTCGGGTATCTTGCCTTCGCGGGCCTGCTTATAAAGCCCCTTCACGTCACGCTTCTCGCAAGCATCGACAGAGGCCTTCACATAGACGCTGTGGAACAGGTTGGGCGCAACGGCGCGTGCACGGCGGCGGTCTTCCTTATAAGGCGAGATGAACGAGGTGATAACGATGGTTCCGGTCTGCGCGAACAGCGAGGCCACCTCGGCCACGCGGCGAATGTTCTCGCTGCGATCGGTGGGCGAGAAGCCCAGATCGGAGTTAAGCCCGCTGCGAATATTGTCGCCGTCGAGCACGGTGACCTGATAGCCGCGGTCGAACAGGCGTTTTTGCAACTGCTTGGCGATGGTGGATTTGCCTGAGCCCGAAAGGCCGGAGAACCACAAAATGCCGCCGAAATGGCCATTGACCAAAGCGCGCTGCTCAGGCGTGACGCCAAAATCGACATCGAAGATATTCTGCGATTTGGGAGCAGCTGCGCGGGCGACGCGCTGGTCGACGAAGCTATCCATACTGATGATGCCGCCGCCCGCCATGTCATAATCCTGCAAGATCACGAACCGACCCAGACGTGGATTGTTGACGAATTCGTCGATAGCCACCATGCCGCGCGCGCGGAACACCACCTCGGCCACGTTGCCGCGCTCGATGCGCTCAGCCTTGACCTGAGCCAGCGTGTCAGAGTCAATCACGTGCTCGATCTCGCGCATTTCAGCCACCAGCTCGGTGGTGTTGATCTTGAGTTTGTAACGCTTCTTAAGCTCGAGCGGCTTTTTACCCAGCCAGAAAATGCGGGCGCGGAACAGGTTGGTCAGCACCGGGGCCTGCTCCACATGGCTTGCCACATGGCCGCGCTCCACGAATATCTGGTCTTCCAGCGTAATGCCGATGGATTGGCCGGCATACGCTTCGGTCGGCTGGGTGGCAGCCCCCCAGGCCTCGATGCTCGCCACCTTGACCGGTGTGTTGGTAGGCGAGAACAAAAGCGTGTCACCGACCCTGAGCGTGCCGCTTTCGATGCGCCCGGCGATGATGCGGCGCTCGTCGAATTTGTATACGTCCTGCACGGGAAAGCGTAGCGGCAGGCGCTCATCTGCCACCGCCACGTTGAAGTGCTCGAGTGCTTCCACCACGCCCGGGCCCTTATACCAAGGCATATTGAGCGAGCTGCCGACGATGCAATCACCCTCGCGCGCTGAGATGGGAATAAAGCAGGTGGGCTCAACACCTACGGTCTTCAGGTAGGCGCGATATTCCGCCTCAATGCGCTTGAACACGGACTCGTCATAGCCGACCATGTCCATTTTATTGACGATAACGGCAATCTGGCGCACGCCGAGCAGATGGAGCAAGTAGCCGTGGCGCTTGCTTTGCTCGCGGATACCTTCTTTCGCGTCGATCATCACCAGTGCTGCATCGGCCTGGGAAGCACCCGTTATCATGTTCTTGAGGAACTCTTTGTGCCCCGGCGCATCGATGATAACGATATCGCGCTCGTTGCTGCGCAACCAAATTTGCGTGGTATCGATGGTGATGCCCTGGTCACGCTCGGTCTGGAGTGCGTCCATCAGGAACGACCACTCAAACGGCATACCGCGCTTGACGCAGCTGGCCTGGATGGCCGCCATCTTGCCGTCTGGCAGCGAGTGGGTGTCGTGCAGCAGGCGGCCTACCAGCGTGGACTTGCCGTGATCCACATGCCCCACGATCACAATTTTCAACTGCGGGCGCAGCTCCGGCACGACAGGGCAAACGGCAGTTTCAGCTTGCGGCACAGTGGTCTGTTTGGCGATTTTCATGTTCATGTCCTTACATATACCCGTCGGCGCGCAAGCGTTCAAAGGAAGATTCATCTTCATCCGCACCCATAGGGCGACCCGAACGTTCGGGCACTTTGGTGGTCTTGAGTTCCTGGATGATCTCATCAAGCGTGGCCGCCGGGCTTTCGATCGGCCAAGTGATGCCTTTCTCACCAAGGCTGCGGAAGCGCATCATCCGGCCGCCGAAATCGCGACCCTCGAGTTTTTCGTAAGGCTTGGCAAAATACAGCGGCACGATGGGTATCTGCTCGCGCTGGATATATTGCCAGATGTCCAGCTCCGTCCAGTGCAGCAGCGGGTGGATACGAAGTGACGTGCCGGGGGCAAAATCGGTCTTGAACTGGTCCCAGAATTCGGGCGGTTGCTCTTTGACGTCCCACTGTCCTTCTTGGCCACGCGGCGAGAATACGCGTTCCTTGGCGCGGGTGGCCTCTTCATCGCGGCGAATGCCGGCGATGATGCCGACAAAGCCATTATCCTCAATCACCTCTTTAAGTCCAAGCGTCTTGCGGGCTGCCACGCGCGCGGCATGCGGCAAGGTCGCATCGGTGGCTTCAATCGGCGGGCACACATGGCTGAGCAAGTTTACATCCCATTCTTTGGCATAGCGATCGCGGAAAGCATAGACCTCGTCCATCTCCAGCTCAGTGTCGCAGTGTATCAGCGGGAACGGCACACGCCCGAAGAAGGCCTTGCGCGCCAGGTGGATCATGACGTTGGAATCCTTGCCGAACGACCACAGCATGGCGATCTTGTCGATGGCGTGGAAAGCCTCACGGAAGATGAAGATGCTCTGTGCTTCGAGTTTGTCCAAATGATCCATTATACGCTCCAATCTGCAACTTCGCCGGCGGACAGGTGAATGCCGCATTCCGCTTTTTGTTCGTTCTCAATACCAATAGTATGTGCCCAGCGCCCGGCGCGCTCGTCTTGACCTTCGCCTACCGGCGCAGTGCAAGGCTGGCAGCCAATGGAAGGATAGCCCTTGGCCACCAGCGGGTGCTTGGGAAGATTGCGTTTTTGCGTTTCGGCCTTTTGCTTTTCCTTATCCCAGAACGCAAGTGGGTTGATGCGGAAAATGCCGTTCTCATCAATCTCGATGGTTTCCATCTGTGCACGCTCGGTGGTCTGGTAGCGTTTGCGGCCAGTGATAAGGGCGGTGAGGCCAAGCTGCTCCACGGCGCGATTGAGCGGCTCCACCTTGCGCATCCAGCAGCAGCGATTTGGTTGGGTGCTCCACAAATCGCCCTTGGGGTCGGTGCGGGCGAGCATTTCCGGGTCAGGCGTGAGCCAATGCACGTTGGTGAGCTTTAATTGCTCGGTCAGCGTGCGTGCGTAATCGAGCGTTTCTGGAAAATGTTTTTGCGTCTCCAGAAACAATACTGGCGTGGCCGGCTCCACCTCAGAGACAAGCGCCAGCAGCAACGCCGCGTCCGCCCCGAACGATGAAATAAGCCCGATCTTTCCCGCGAATTCCTCACAGATCATGGCATGCAGAAACAGCGGCGTGGGCAACCCACCGTAGAACATATTAAGACGCGAGATGGAAACTTGTTGCTCGCTCATGCAGCCTCCTTGCCGGGGGCTTCAGGCAGCCACCCTTCACGGCTGATAAGCTCATCGGTCTGCGCCACCACCTGCTTCATGGTTTTTCCTTCGGCGCGCCAAGTCTGGCGGGCGGCGGCCAAGCGCTGCAAACGCTCGGCCCATTCCGGCCCGAAGGTCTTGCCTATAATATCGCGCACGCGCTTCGCCAAAGTGGGCGAAGCACCGCAGGTGGAAACGGAAATGAGCAGATCGCCACGGCGCACCGTAGCGGTAAAATAATAGTCGCACAGCTCGACCACATCCTCGACATTGATGAGCTTGCCGGCTTTTCCGGCCATGGCGGCCAGTGTTTTTGCATCTTCATCGCTTAGACCGCACGCCATCACCGTGCCTGAGGCCACCACCTCTTCCAACGTGGGAAGGCGACCATCCAGCACCGTGACACGCGTGGCCCCAGCCTCTTGCAGCTGCGTGATGCGCTTAGCCAGCATCGGCCCTTGGCCGACCAGCAGCACGCTAATACGTTTGAGATCCAGGGCGATGGGGAACATTTATTTTGCCCAATCGCTGCCTGCCAGCGCATTCATCGCCGCTTGCTTTACATGCTCCACGCCCAGGCGATGGCAGAAATCGCCAAAGCCTTCACCGCTGTTGCGCTGCTCATGCCACAGGGCGAACATCGGCTCCAATGCAGCCGGCACGGCCTCGTAGGGCACTTTGTCGAATATCTTTTCGGAAAGCCGCGTGCCTTCAAAATCTCCGCCGACATACAGCGCATAATTATCGGGCATGCGGCCTACAATGCCGATATCGCCGACATACGGGCGCGAGCAACCGTTCGGGCAACCTGCGATGCGGATGGAGATGCGCTCGTCGATCACCTGGGTGCGGCGCATGACCTCCTCGATCTTTTCCAGTAGCGGCAGCTTCACGCGCTCGGCCTCGGCCAGGGCTTTGCCGCAGGTGGGCAGCGCCACGCAGGCGAGCATATGATTATGCACCGAGGTGATGTCTTCACGCAGCTTGATGCCGAAGCTACGCAGGCGATGCACGATGTCAGCCTTCTGGCCTTCTTCGATGTCGCACAAAATGAGGTTCTGGTCGGCGGTGAGTACCAGATCCATGCGGTATTCGTCGATGATGGAGTAAAGCCCGCTGCGGATCTTTTCCTCGCCCCGGTCGACGATACGGCCCGAAGAGATGGGCAACCCTAAGAACCATTTGCCATCGCCCTGTTCGTGCCAGCCGGTATGGTCATGCACATGGTAGGGTTTTTGTGGGCGCGGATCTTCCATTTTCTGGCCGAGATACCCCTCCAGGGTTTGCCGGATCCAGGGGGCGCCTTTTTCTTCCACAACATATTTAAGGCGGGCGTGCTGGCGATCGGTGCGGTCGCCGTGGTCGCGCTGGAGCTTCACCACCGCCTCTACACCTTGAAGCAGCATATCCGGCGGCACGAACATGATGGGCGTGGCAATGCGCGGATAGGTCTTGGGCGAGTTGTGCTTCATGCCCAGCCCGCCGCCAAGCGCGAAGTTATAGCCGATGAGCTCCTGGCCTTCGAAGAGCGCCAAAATAGCCAGATCATTCGTCAACGCGTCGGAGCAATTATCCTCCGGCTGGGCGATGGCGATCTTGAATTTGCGCGGCATGTAGGTCTCGCCATAAAGCGGTTCGACGGGCCCACCGGCGGGCGCAGGATCCGGCGCGAACGGGTAATCAACAATCTTCTCGCCGTCGAGCCATATCTCCCAGTACGAATCGGTCTTCGGCGCGCAGAACTTGGCGATGCGGTTGGTGTCCTCGCGCAGGCGCTCGTGCACCGCGTCCTTGATGGGGGCGGTACAGGTCATGATGTTGCGCACCACGTCGCCACAACCTCCAAGAGTGGAAAGCGACAGGCGGGTAAGCTCGGAGATCAGCGGCTTCATGCCGACTTTTTTAATGCAATGGAACTGGAAGGTTTCACGCGTGGTGATACGCAGCGTCGCATTGGCATATTTAGCGGCGATCTCATCAAGCCCCAGATATTGCGCAGCGGTCAGACGGCCGCCCGGGCATTTCATGCGCACCATGAACTCGTGTTCTTTTTCGAGCCCCTGCTTTTTGCGCGCTGTGGCGCTGTCGCGGTCATAACCGAAATAGCTGCCGTGGAATTTCAGCAGCTCGTACGTTTCGTCAGACACGTCGCCAGTCGAGGTATCGGCGAGTTCCTCGGCGATCCTACCTTTGAGATAGTTGCTCTGGCGCTTGATGGTTTCTGCGCCGGTGAGTTTTTTGGGTTCATTCATATGGGCCTGCTGCATTGCTGTTGGACAGCTCATGCTGTTAATTTACCCATAGTTGCATGGCAATATGAATATATCAACAAATTATTTGTGCAATTACTTATATAACACTAATAATTTGTGTTAATGTAGTATCTTCCCTATATTCCAGAACGCCTTAGACACTTCCGGAAATGCCACACAAATGAACAGGGCCACAGCCAAAGCCGGACCGAAGGGAAATATCTCACCGCGGCGAAGCACACGCCAGCCGAGCCCTGTGACCACGCCAAGCAGGCCTGCGATAAACAAGAACGGCACGATGGGCTTGAAGCCAAGCCACAAACCGGCCACGGCGAAGAACTTCACATCACCAAAACCTAAGCCCTCTTTTTTGCGCAAATGCCGATAGCCGTAATGCAGTGCCAAGCCAATAAGCCCACCGCTCACCAACCCCGCTGCCAACGGCTCGGGGTCAGATACCATGACGTAATGATACACGATGCCAAGCGGCAGCAGCGCCAGATGCACCTGATCGGGAATGATGTAATGCTCAAGATCAGCGATGATCATCACCAGCAAGAGCACCACCAGCAGCATCAGAATGACCGATTGCGCCGTGATGCCAAAAAACCCATAGACCAGCAAAAAGAGTGCCGCGGTGGCCAGCTCGATCAGCGGGTAGCGCGCGGAGATTTCTGCCGTGCAATAGCGGCAACGACCTTTGTTTAAGAGCCAGGAAAGCACAGGCCACAGGTCGATGAAGCGAAGCGACGTGCCGCATTTGGGGCAGCGCGAGGGCTTACGCACAATGTCCTCTTCCAACGGCAGGCGGTAACTCGCTAGGGTAATGAAGCTGCCAAAGCACAGGCCCGCCAGCGCCACCAACACAGCTTCTAGCACGAAGAAATCCTCGATCATGAAAGCGTTTTCTGCTTACGCGTGTAACGCACCGAGGAATACAGCGACAGGAAGATGAACGCAATGCCTATCAACCCCGTGATGATCTCAGACACATGTACATGGATGCTCAGCAACATGATGATGGCCAGCGCCCCGATGCCATAATGCGCACCGTGCTCCAGGAATACATATTTGCCCAGCGTGCCTTTGTGCACCAGGTAAATGGTGACCGAGCGCACATACATAGCACCTGCACCTAGGCCCAGCATGATGATGATGATGTCCTGGCTGATGGCGAACGCCCCGATCACACCATCAAGCGAGAAGGATGCGTCCAGCAAGTTCAGGTAAATAAATCCGGCGAGGCCGTTATAGGCCAGGGCGTTTACCGTGCTGTGAGAATCTTCGCCGTTGCTGGCAAGCGCCGTGATGCTTTTGACCACTACGTAAAGCACCACGCCCACCGTACCGGCCACCAGCACCGAAAGCTTCTCTTCGGCCGGCAGGAAATGCTGCAACAACAGCAAAATGGAGAGCGCCGTTACCGCCTCCATCGACTCGAGCTTGCCCAGGCGGGCGAGCTTTTTCTCAACAGTGCCGATCCAGTGCAGCTCCTTGGTCTCGTCGAACATGAAGTGCAGGAACACCATCAGCAGGAACGTGCCGCCAAAGGCCGCGATCTGCGAGTGCGACTGCATGACGTATTTGGTGTAATTGGCCGGATCTTCGAGGGAAAGCTTCACCACATCCACCATGCCAAGGCCGGTTGCCACCGCCACGATAAGCACGGGGAATACCAAACGCATACCGAACACGGCGAACAGGATGCCCCAGGTCAGGAAGCGTCTTTGCCACTTTTCATCCATCTTGGTGAGGATGGCCGCGTTGACGATGGCGTTGTCGAACGAGAAGGTCACCTCCATGATGACCAGCAGCGTACCGATAACAAGCCCCGACCAACCGCCCCACCAGAAAGACAGGACCAGCGCCATAATACTAATAAAATACGAAACACCAAAATAGCGCAGCATAACCACCCAGTTAAGTTAACAAGGCGCACACATTAGCAGCTTGCCGCCATTTGTCACGGACTACTAACGCCGTGCATTAATCAGAGGGATTAATTCTTCAGGGGCTTGCCCTTGACCAGCATGTAGGCAATGCGGTCCTGGGTGGCCGACAAGGCCACAAGCTTCATGAAGGCTTCGTGTTCCAACTCCAGCAATTCGTCCTCGCTCTGCGTGCCGTCATGCATGCCAGCGGAAAGCACATGAGCCAGCGCCCGCCAGATCACCTTGTCATGCTCGCTGGCAGAAGCATTCGCATTGATCTTCCACTCGATGCTTTCTGCGATGCTTTTGCCCGCCAAATACACGCTGGCGCGCATCGGGGCGACATAGCCATTTACCATGCCCAGGCAGCGCACCTTGGCATCGGCCAACACACGCACGCGGTTCATGGTGATAAGGTCGCCGGACTGCAACACGCCCATCTCGCGTGCATCATCAGCCGAGCCAGCGGTCTTGGCGGCCGATATCATATCGAACACCGCCACACCATCGCCATTGTGGCGCAGTAGCATTTCCTTGCAGCCGCCCCAGCCAGGGATCAGCCCCACCCCCACCTCCACCAGGCCTGGGTAGCTTTCCATATGCGCCTGAATGGCGTTGCTGTGCAGCGCCAGCTCGCAGCCGCCACCAAGCGCCATACCGGTAAGCGATGCCACCACCGGGAACGGCGCGTATTTAAGGCCCATCATAGCGGCCTGGCCCCGCTTAATCAGGTCGCTCACCTTGTGGAGTTCGCCGCCCTTGGCCGCTTCCAGCATGTAGCTTAGATTAGCGCCCGCCGAAAAATGCTCCGCGTCATTACCGATGACAAGACCCTTGAAGCTTTGCTGGACGATGGCTACGCTTTGTTCCATCATCGACAGAATGTCCATGTCGATGGCGTTCATCTTCGAGGTGAGCTCCAGGCAAGCAATGCCGTCGCCCATGTCCCACAGGCTGGCCGAACGATTCGACGCAATGGGGTTGCGCCCGCGTTTCAGATCGCCAACCATCAGCGAGCCTTGAGGCTTGGCGATGGGCACATATTCGCCCGAAAGAGTGATGAAGCGATCGACCGTACCGGTGCGCTCATACAGCGCTTTGCCGCGCGCAGCCTGCAAAATAGCCGGCACAGTCTTGCCCTGGCCTTCAAGCTTCTCGATGAACCAATCCACGCCAAGCTGGTCGATCATTTCGAACGGGCCAAATTTCCAATTATAGCCCATACGCATCGCATCATCGACTGCGGCGATATCGTCCGATATTTCGGGGATGAGTGATGCAGCATAATGCAGCGTGGCCGTCAGCACTTCGAGTGCGTATCTGCCACCCTTATCCGGGTGCGAAACCAGTGCGCGCAACCCCTCTTTGCCGGCAGTGATGCTGGCCAGCTCCACCTTGTCGCCCTCGGGGTGATACTGCCCACCCGAAAGGCTGATGACTTCTTTTACCTTCTTGCCGCCCTCGGCATTGATGCGATAGAAACCGCCCTTGCCTTTGCGGCCGGTGTAACCGCCCTCAATCATCTTCTTCATCACGTCGGGCTCTTGATACATTTGGCGGAAGTCGTCCGTCTGCGGCAAGTTATCAAGCATGGATTTGGCGATCAGCGGCATCAGGTCGATACCGATCAGGTCAAACAGGCCGAACACGGCCGTTTTGGGAATGCCGACCGGCTTGCCCATCACCGCGTCGGCCTCTTCCACCGAAACCCCCTGACGGATGGCCACCAACAGGCCCTGCATCAGCCAATATACCCCAATGCGATTGGCAATGAAGCCCGGCGTGTCCTTGCAGGGAACCAGGCCTTTGCCCAGCGCCACATCAGCGAAATTACACACCGCGTCATACGCATCGGCGCGGGTATAAGGGCTCTTGACCACTTCGAGTAACCGCATAAAGCGCGGCGGGTTGAAGAAATGCGCGATCATCAGGTCGCCCCGGAACGAATCAGGAAAGCCCGCCGTCAGCTCGTGTAGCGGCAAGGTCGAGGTGTTGGACGAGACCACCGAGCCGGGCTTGCGCACGGCGTTAATCTTGCGATAGACTTCTTGCTTGACCTCAAGTTTTTCGAGCACGGCTTCGATAATCCAGTCGCAATCGGCCAGCTGATCAAGATCGTCTTCTAAATTGCCGCAATAGACATTGCCCACACGCAAGGGGTGCGTAAATCCCGGTGGCTTACCCGCCTTTTGCTTGTCGATGGCGCGCTTGGCCAGAGCGCTGCGCTCATCCGCCGGAGCATCTTTAGGCACGATGTCGAGCAGCACCACCTGCACACCCGCATTGGCTGCTTGCGCTGCAATGCCGCTGCCCATGACGCCAGAACCCAGAACCGCTATTTTTTTGATTTCGCCCATATTTTTCCTGTGTAACGTTCCTGTGTGATTTGCCTATGCTTATCCATTCGTTTACGCTGGGCGAACCCTAGCAGATTTTTTGGCCTTGGCAAATCAAGCACCGATAAATGCAGCAGCTAAAATTATCATGGCGGATTGGGGCCAAAGCCTTTATGAGTAACTGTCTCACTTGTATGAAATGTTACATGAATGGCTAACGATAGCGAAAAGCAGCGAATCTTTACCCGCCGCGCGCTGCTTATCGGCGGTTTGCAGGCGCTGGGCTTCGGCGCACTCGCCAGCAGGCTGTATTATCTGCAATTCATCAAGGCGGATGAATACGCAACCCTGTCGGAAAATAACCGTATCAAGCTGCAACTCATTGCGCCCGAGCGCGGCATCATCATGGACCGCTGGGGTGTGCCCATGGCCACTAACGAAAAGAACTATCAGCTATTCATCGACTTCAGCGCACTGAACAAGGAAAGCCTCAAATCCACTATTGCCAAGCTGCACAAGCTCGTGCCGCTTTCGGATAAAAAGCTCAAGCAGATGGAGCACGCCAAGGCATCATCCGCTGCCATGCCCGAACTGCTCAAAGATCACTTAACCTGGGAGGAGGTATCTCTGGTGGAGGTACACATGCTCGAGCTACCGGGCATCAATATCGAAGCCGGGCAGATCCGCTATTATCCGTTTCTTGAGAAAGCCTCGCATCTCATCGGGCATGTGGGTGCAGTCTCCGAAGGCGAGCTAGCAGCCGACGACCAGCCGCTGATGCGCCTGCCTGATTTTAAAATCGGCAAGAACGGCGTGGAAGAAATGCTCGAAGGCCGGCTTCGCGGTACGGCTGGCATCCGCCAGCTGGAGGTGAACGTGCATGGCGTGCCGGTACGCGAAATCGGCAAAAAACCAAGCCAGACCGGCGAGAATATTCGCCTGACCATCGACAGCCGCCTGCAGACCTACACCGCCGACCTGGTGAAGAACGAAAGCGCCTCAGTGGTGGCCATGGAGATCGCCACAGGCAATATCCAAGCACTGGTCTCCATGCCGGGCTTCGATCCGAATATTTTCAGTACCGGCATCAGCACCGAATACTGGAAGACCCTTTCTACCGAGAAAAAAGCACCGCTGCTGAACAAGGCCATTACCGGCCAATACCCCCCCGGCTCTACGTTCAAGATGATCGTGGGGCTGGCTGGCATGGAGGCGGGCCTGGTGAACGAGCGTTTCAGCGTATTCTGTCCCGGGCATTTCAACCTGGGCGACCATGTGTTCAACTGCTGGAAGGAAGGCGGCCACGGCACGGTGAATTATCATGAAGCCATCGCCCAATCCTGCGACACCTTCTTCTATACGGTGGCGCAGCGCATAGGCATTGACCGCTACGCCGAGATGGCGCGCCGTTTCGGCCTTGGCGAAATTCATAATCTGGGGCTTAAATCGGAAAAGCCGGGCCTCATACCCGACCCGAAATGGAAGCAAGCACGCTACAAGCAGCGCTGGAGCGCGGGCGACACCATCAACTGTTCCATCGGGCAAGGCTATGTGCTGACAACGCCTCTGCAACTGGCGGTGATGATTGCGCGCATGGCCAGCGGAAAGAACGTGATACCCCGCCTGTGGGCCGACCCGCAAGCACCCGCGCCGCAGGAATTCTCCCCGCTGGCGTTGAAGCCCGCATTGCTGGCTGCAAACCTGGAGGCGATGAACGCCGTGACCAACAGCCCAACCGGCACAGCCTATGGCAAGCGCATCACGAACCCGGCCTATGCCATGGGCGGCAAGACCGGAACCTCGCAGGTGCGTAAGATCATCACGCGTGGCCTGAAGCAAGAGTTGCTGCCCTGGGAAGCGCGCCATCACGCACTTTTCGTGGGCTACGCACCGATAGATAATCCGCGTTTTGCCTGCTGTGTAGCCATCGAACATGGCGGCGGCGGCGCATCGGCGGCGGCCCCGGTAGCACGCGACGTGTTGCACAAGATACAAACACTTGACGCCAAAGGCGCGCCGGGCCCTAATAGCAAACCTGAATCTGTTCCCCAACAGGAGACGATACACGATGATGCACCGAACGACTAACGCCTTTCTCGCACTATGCCTGCTGCTTGTTCTTTACTGGCCGGGGGCCGCCCAGGCGGCACCGCAAAAGCTGCCGGTAGTGGCAAGCTTTTCTATTCTGGCCGATATGGTACGCGAAGTAGGTGGCGACAAGGTGCAGATCACCACATTGGTCGGCCCCGGCGGCGACGCGCATGTCTACCAGCCCACCCCGAGCAATGCTAAAGCCATCTTGGAAGCACGCGTGGTTTTCATCAATGGATTGGAGTTCGAGGGCTGGATACTCAGGCTCATTGAGTCATCCAATTATATCGGGCAAGTAACCATCGCCTCGCAGGGTATTTCCATGCTGCGCTTTAACCGCGCCGGCAAAGATAATCATCACCACCATCACCTCTATGATCCGCACGCCTGGCAAAGCCTTGCCAGCAGCAGGGTGTATGTCGAAAACATCTATAGCACGCTGGCCATGCTTGATGCTGCCAACGCGAGCTTTTATCGCGCCAACGCCGACCGCTACCTGCAAAAGATCGACGAGCTCGATGCCTGGACGAAAGAACAGATTGCCACCGTACCCCCACAAAAACGCAAGGTCATCACCTCGCATGACGCATTCGGTTATTTCGCACGTGATTATGGTGTCACCTTCATTCCGGCGCTGGGAGTCAGCACCGACAGCGAAGCCTCGGCTGCAGACATCGCCCGCCTGATCGACCTAGTACGCGCGGAAAAGCTGCATGCCGTCTTCATCGAGAACATGGCCGATCCTCGCCTGATCCGCCAACTGGAAAATGACGCAGGTGTGCAGATCCTCGGCACGCTGTATTCGGATTCGCTCTCGCCGCCTGGCGGCCCAGCCGACACGTATTTGAACATGTTCCGCCACAACGTGACCCAGCTGGTCGCGGGTATGCGGCATTAATTAAGGGGTGTTTATGAAGCGCTGTTTTCTTTTTCCGCTGCTTGCGTTGCTTTTATTCACGCCCGTCCCCGGCCACGCCGATACTACGCTCACGCTGGTGGCAGACCAATGGTGTCCCTATAACTGCACACCCGGCGATGACCGCCCCGGCTATATAGTGGAGCTGATGCAACATATCTTTGCCAAGCATAATATCACGGTAAAATATGAGTCCATGGCCTGGACCAGCGCCATTGCTAAAACACGCGAAGGCGAGTTCGATGCGCTCATCGGCGCTTCGCAGAGCGATGCACCGGATTTCGTGTTCCCCCATGCCATAGCAGGCATGTCGATGATGGAATTCTGGGTGCGCAAAAACTATCCGTGGAAGTACAAAGGCGTAAGCTCGCTTGATAATGTGCGTATCGGCATCATAGAAGGCTACTCTTACAGCAAAATGATGGATCTATACCTGAACCTCCACCGGGGGGAAAAGAAACGCATACAGGCGGCAACCGGCGATAACGCACTGGAAACGAACCTTAACAAGCTCGAAGCAGGCACGATTGATGTAACGGTGGAAGACCGCAACGTCGTGCGTCATTATTATGAATCGCAGAGTAGCCCGGTAGCTATCCAGCCAGCGGGAAGCCCGCTCGATCACGACAAGCCGGAAGACTCCTTTATCTATGTGGCCTTTGCCCCTAACAAGCCGGATTCGGAACGCTACGCGCAGCTCTTCACCGAAGGCATCGAGCAGATGCGCAAGAACGGCGAGCTAAAAATCCTACTCGAACGTTACAACGTGGAAGACTGGTTCCCTGTTACGCAGCGCTAGGCGTCGGCTGGTTGGCATCCAGCTCCTTGATTATGGTTGACAGCAGGAGCGTTTGATAAGAATCTGCACAGGAAATATTATCCGGCATATATCACTTAAGGAACCGATTTGCAGACCATCGCCCAGAACTTTCTTGCCACTGTCGGCGCGCTTTTCCTTTCGTTCCTGGCTGCAGTCGGCCGCGTGGTGCTCTTCGTGTGGGCCAGCCTCAGCGGCATATTGCGCCCGCCGTTTTACACCCGCATCCTGCTTAAGCAGATGATGGAGGTGGGCTATTACTCACTTCCCGTGGTGGGCATGACGGCGCTTTTCACCGGCGCAGCCCTTGCTATCCAGACCTATAGCGGCTTTTCGCGCTTCTCGGCCGAAAGCTCGGTGGCTATCGTAGTGGTGCTGGCCATCACCCGCGAGCTTGGCCCGGTCATGGCAGGACTGATGGTGGCGGGGCGCATCGGTGCTGCCTACGCCGCCGAGATCGGCACGATGCGCGTCACCGAGCAGATCGACGCGCTCTCGACCCTTTCCACCGACCCGCACAAATACCTGGTGCTGCCGCGCCTGATCGCCGGGCTTACCATGCTGCCGCTTCTGGTGGCCATCGGCGACATCATCGGCGTTATGGGCGGCTACTTGGTGGCCATTCACGAACTGGGCTTCACCCCCGGCCCCTATATCAAAAGCACATGGCAGTTCCTCGAAAGCAAGGACGTGATCTCAGGCCTGGTGAAAGCTTCGGTGTTCGGCTTCCTTATTACGCTGATGGGCTGTTATCACGGCTTTCATTCTAAGGGCGGGGCACAAGGCGTGGGTGCCGCCACCACCAACGCGGTGGTCTCGGCTTCCATACTGATCCTGCTTTCTAACTATTTCCTGACCGCATTGTTCTTCGGCAAATGAGCACCATCCCCAAAATTGAGATTAGCGGCGTTTATAAATCTTTCGGCTCCAAAAAAGTGCTCGACGGGGTGGACTTAACCGTCGGCGCAGGCGAGTCGGTGGTGGTCATCGGCGGGTCGGGTACAGGCAAATCCGTGCTGCTTAAATGCGTGCTAGGCCTGATGACCCCCGACAAAGGCAGCATCAAGATCGACGGCCGTGAAGTGACCAAGCTTTCGCGCAGCGAGCGCCAGGAGATCATGGGCAAGTTCGGCATGCTGTTTCAGGGCGGCGCATTGTTCGACAGCTTGACCGTGTGGGAGAACATCACCTTCGCGCTGTTGCAGGCCCACAAGATCAGCAAGGCTCAGGCCCGCGAGCTGGCGGTCGAAAAACTTCAGGCCGTGGGCTTAAGCGCCGACGTGGCCAAGCTCTCACCCTCGGAGCTTTCGGGCGGGATGCAAAAACGCGTGGCCCTGGCGCGTGCCATCGCAGCCAACCCGGAGATTATCTTCTTCGATGAGCCGACCACCGGGCTTGACCCCATCATGGCCGATGTCATTAACCTCTTGATTGTCAAATGCTCTAAAGATCTGGGAGCTAGCACCCTTACCATCACCCATGATATGGCGAGCGTGCGGCGCATAGCCCACCGGGTAGCCATGCTGTTCCAGGGCAAGATTCTCTGGCAGGGTGAAGCCCGCGAGATTGACCGCTCTGGCAACGCGTATGTCGACCAGTTTGTGCATGGTCGCGCAGAAGGCCCCATCACCGCCGTAGTGAAATAATATAATAAATACAAATTGTTGTCAGAACACCTTAAAGTGAAGCTTTAAGATAGCCTAATGCTTGTGGTTGGTGGGCGGCACAGCCTCGGAGAGGAACTTGCGCATACGTTCCTGTTCTGCCTTGCTGACATTGCTCGGGGCCATGGCTTCGGCATAATTGTCTTTCGGTGTGGGTTGGGTGCGCCCCTGAATGGTACGCTCCTGCCAGGAAAGTTCCGGGGCGGCTTTTTGCTCGATATGAGAGGTGCGCTTGTCGAGTGATACGCGGCGCTGCTTGCGCATGAAATCTTCAGCGTTAGAAGTACGATCATCCGCCACTGCCGAAATATCGGTATTGATACGGTGCTGGGCCTCGGCTTCACGCTTGGGGTCTTCAAGCGGACGACGCAGAATGGAGCGCCACACCTCGCGTGCACCGGTCTTGAACTCGGCGAGGTTGCCCTTGAAAGCGCCATCAATCATGCGCTCGGTAGCCATATCCATTTTACCGTCGTCCCACAGGCGGGCGAATTCGGCTTTGGCCATCATATAGGGAGTATAGGAGATCGAGGCGTTGACGAAACGGTCGGCGCTGAGCTTGAGCGCACGCTCGGCCATCGGGTTTTGCGTGCCGGAGAAGGTTTCCTTGGCGGAAACGGCCAGATCTTGCGCTACCTGGCGAGCGCCGCTACTAGCCGCGCCAATAGCGTTAAGCGCACCATCGGCCAGGCTGTAACTGCGGTCATAAACGTCAATCTTGCCGTTTCTAAGCGGGTTGCGGTCCTGGCTGAGCTCGCTCATCATCCAGGTATTCTTGTTCGGGTTGAATTTGCTGAAGCGCACCGGCGTTTCGCGGGTGAAAGGATGGTCGCCAGGGTTGTTGCCGCTGATAAGCGAAAGCTCGTTGGCCTTGACCACGCCGTGCATGTCATGCGGAGCGCTGGTAGCACTGAAGCCTGGCTTTTCGTAGGTCATCACGCCCTTTTCAGGGTTGATGAATGCGCCCTTGTATTTGCTTTGCGGCGTACGCGTGATCCAGAAGAACGGAACCGAGGGCGTCATGTACAGCGTGCCCTTAAGCACGCTGCGCACCGCCCATTTGGTAAGATACTCGGCGTTGCCCAGCAACCCGCGATGCTCGACTGGGCGGTCTTGTGCGCCGTAAAGATGCGCCTGCTTGCCCTGCATCTTGTTGGCGACGTAGTTATACGCCTCACGATACATCAGCGTGCCGATGTTATAGACGGTAAAGCGCGACTGCAAGTCAAGCGCGCCAACGGCATTGTAGTTGCCCACACGTTTGCCGTGCTCGTCCACCTTGTGGCTGCCGCCGTTTAGGCTGCGGTCGGAGTCATACTCGAAACCGGGGGAGAATTTGCTTAGTACGGCGCGCTGCCCGCGGATGAAATAAGCGTAGGGGATAGCAACAGCCCAGTCTTCGCCACCGTTATAGCTCACATAGCGCCAGGCGGTCTTGGCCAGGCCCTTGACAGCCGCCATAGGTTTGATGTGCCCCTCTTTATCGAGCCATTTTTTCTCGACGTTTCGATCGAACATGTCGGCGATGTCACGGCCCATCGCGTCGCCGATGCTAGCGCAGAAGAAGTCGGTGGTGATGCCGACCACCTCCTCACCCAGCGAGCGGGCATAGCCGTTATGTGCCATGGTGGGGCGGAAAGAGACCGCACGTTTACCCAGCGATTCGCTGCCGGTGACGGTTTTTACTACAAAGCTGATCGGCTTGCCGACAAACGTATCTACACCGCCTGCCACCCAGTGCAGCGGCTTTTTCCAGTTGATCTTCTGGCCAGGCACATAACCCGCCATGCCTTCGGCTCGCCTAGCATACCAGCCACCCATCGTGAAGAACGCAGCACCCAGCACACCGCGGGATAAGGTGCGCACCGCCAGGCGGCCTTGCACCGTTTCGTTCCAGGGGAGTTTGCTCTTTTCCCAGGCCGAGGAGGAAAGATCTTTCGTGGAAACATTCTGCACGTAGTGGCCGCCTGCGGTGTTTGGCAGGTTGCTTACATGGCCGGCCGTGCGTGCACTTGCACCCGCGCGCGAGGGCGCGCTAGCGGCCGACTGCTCTTCGGCCTGGCTAGCGGGATTCACTTTATCCTTTTCAGACAAAGGCTTATCCACACCTTACTCCCGACGTAGCGACCCTCTCATGAAGGCCTTTTCCACGCATTGTTCGACTATAGCACAGCCAGCCAAACACAGGTATGAAAGTTTTGTGACAGATTCCCCAAATATCCGTTAACCACCGAGCCTTGCGGCTAATACCCCGCCGTTTTGCTGTGAAATAGCAAAAACTGCCTAAAAAATACTCATGCTGCACTGCAAAAGATCCAATTGTTGCAGTTATGTGAAGATTGATTTTAGGCCCCCTTCGCGCTTGAGCGGGGTGCTGGCAAGTGCTAAATTTTAAGGTGGATTATTAGTTATAAAAAAAGTTTTTAAGAGCAGCACGGATGAACCCTACGACCACCCTAGGTGGCATAAAAAAAGCGGCGGAATTCCCGTTCAAGTTCCTAGCCAATGGCGGGCACGCGCAGCAGGCTATTCCTTCGCAGCACCGGCTGTTCAACGCCGCGTTCATGATGGGCGGCTGGTGGGCGCTCGATCAGCTGCGCGACATCGTATTCGGGGTGAATCAGGTCAGCGAGGGTGAGTTCGTAGAGATCAAAAAGGAAAATGTTCCAGCCCCGCTTCGGTTCTTGCACAAAGCCATCGACTGGGACCCCTATTCCGACGCGCCGCAGGAAAAATGGAAAAAGCTCGCACACCAGATGATGCCCGCCATCGGCGCAGGTGTGGGTGCCGTCGCCGGCAGCATGTTCGCATTCGAACTCAACGGCCGCGCCCGCGTATTCAAGGGTTACAAGCAAGCCCAGAGCCTTGACCTGCTCAAAGCCGACGATGCCGTGCAATACGGCCAGGCAAGCCCCTTGCGCGTGCTGACCGCGCTCTTCGGTTCGTTCAGCTCGGCCTCGGCGCTGACCACTGTCTACGGCGGCACGCTGAACCCCTCCTTTGCTTCAGCCGCCGGTGCACGCACTTTCTTCGGCAATCCAAAGATCTTTTTCAGCAAAGATTTTTTCAAAAGAATGTTCGATAATCTGTCGCACGGCAATGCCAACCCGCTGAAGGCGGCGAACACCATCGTGGGCGATCTGGTGCACAGCAAAGGCAAGATGTCCGAGAGCGCTGCACAAGGCTTCGTCGATAAGGTGCTTGCGCCGATGTTCGGCCATGAGCTGCACACCCCGGAACTTCAGGAACGTGCACGCAAGACATTGCAGGAGTTGGTAGCAAAAAGCCATGAAGCGGCACTGGCAAGCGGCAAGAGTGAAGCCGAAATCGCCGCAGAGTTCAGCAAGCAGATCAACTATCATTTGAAGGACGGCCTGGGCCACACCGTGCAGGAACATTTCGGCTTTGACGTGAACAAGGCCACGCTCGGCAACGCCAACCCCATCATCCGCTGGCCGACCCGCGCACTCGACAAAGCGATCGAGGCATTGGGCATCAAGCCCCATTCCAGCAAGGTCCAGGAAAAGCTTGCAACCCATATGGCCGCCGGGCCGTCAATGAGGTTGTAACGCCATGACCAACAGTAAGGCCAATTCCGTCACCGAACTGCGCGGCCATATGATGCTGGAAACGCAGGGCAAGACCGCCGCCGAATACACTTACGAGGCAATGAAGCTGCACCAGGAGCAATACAAGGGCAAGGGCAAAGCCCCGCCGGCTGCCTTGCAGTGGATGAGCAATGCGGCGCTTGCCGTGCTGCCGATGAACCGTATCTTCTGCGCCATCGGCCTGACCGCCGGCCTCATGACGGCAGGCAGCGTCGCCAAGGTCGCCACCGGCTTTGGCCTCGACGGCAAGGCGGTCGAAAGCGTGCCGACCTACCTCGACGGCATCCACAAGATCGTCAACAAAATCATGCCCAAAGGCATCACCTACCATCCGAAGAACACCGATTCGGCGAGCAAATGGGTGAAGTATGCGCAGTGGGGCGTGTATTCGCTCGGTGGCGCGGTGGGTATCAAGCTCGGCACGGACTACGCCTACCGCAAGGTAAAAGAAAAGAACAAGAACCCGGAATATTTCGAGGACTACCTGACCCGCGTATCTATGCACCAGGGCGAAACCTATAGCTGGATGTCGGCGTTCACCGGCATCTTCGGCTCGGCTTCGGGCTTGTGGATGCTGCCCATACCAGGCCTGAACTACGGCATGGCACTGGCGGCGCGCACCACCTCGATGCAGGATCGCAACATTATGCTGCCAGGCCTGAATAAAATGGCCTCAGGCGGCGCTACCACTTCCTACCTGCGCATGAAAGAAGGCCTGCATTACCTGTGTCATTATGCTATCGGCAACAAGGCCAAAGACCCTGGCCAGTTCGAGTTTCTCGCCTACACGCTGCTTGCGCCCGTGTTCAAGGAACAGCTCACCGCCGAGCATGTGAAAGAGTTCGCTGAGACCATCCACGAAGTACGCGACCATTTCTGGAAAGACGGTGGCATCCCTAAAGAAAAATACAAAGAGGGCGTGTTGGCCATGAAAGAGGTCTTCACCGGCGCCGGCCTGGAAGTGCTGCTCATCAATATGGGTTTGAACCCCGCCACCGTTCAGCTTGAGCAGATGAACGGCATGATGGGCAAGATCGGCAATATCGGTGCACGCAGCGCCATTCGTAAAGACCAGCAGGAATTCCTGAAAAAATTTGAATCACGCCTGGAGACCTATGTGCGCGAAGGCGTGATTTCGCCGGAACGTGCGCAATGGGCACGCGAGGGGATGGAAGCTGCGCAGCACGGCAAAAAGCAACCTCCCGCTCCAGCCGCCCCCAAAATGGTGCCTTCGAGCGAAGTACTCTCCCCAGATATCCAAATAACCCATGAAACAGTGGACGTGCCGGGCAAAGGCCCTGCTTTTACTGGAAAAACAGAGGTTTCCGTAGGCGCGATGTCGCGCGAGGACCCTGTGGACAAGCTGGTTCGCAAATCCACCGAAACCAAAGAGGACTGGCGCGCCCGCGCCATGGGCAAGCCCCAGGAAACCCGCACTGCGGCTTTCACGGTGGAGTAAGCCCGGCAGCCAGCCGGCATTTTTTGGCGTTTTTGGCACTTTTTTCCTTGAAAACCGTAATACCTGGGTGTAGAAAGCCCATCCCTCCTTCATGGTGAAGGGGGAATTCGCATGTGGAATTGCGGCAATGGGGGAGTTCCCCGGCGCCATCCGGTCCTAAGCTTTTAGGTCACTCAGTTCCACAGAGGTTCAACCGGAAAAAAGGACTACTACCATGGCACTTCCTGCTATCGACATGCGCGAGCTCATTGAAGCTGGCGTTCACTTCGGCCACAAGACCAAACGTTGGAATCCCCGCATGGCTCCGTATCTCTACGGCGTGCGCAACGACATTCACATCATCGACTTGGGCAAAACCGTTCCTATGCTGCATGGCGCGCTGAACGCCGTGCGCGACGTCGTGGCACAGAACGGCCGCATCCTCTTCGTCGGCACGAAACGCCAGACCGTAGAGCCTATCGCCGAAGCCGCCAAGCGCTGCGGCCAGTACTACATCAACGTGCGTTGGCTCGGTGGCCTGCTCACCAACTGGAATACCATCCAGGTCTCGATCAAGACCCTGCGCAAGCTGGAAGAGCAGCTCTCCACGCCGAATCAGGGCTTCACCAAAAAAGAACTGCTCTCCATGAGCCGCAGCCGCGATAAGCTCGAAGCTTCGCTTGGCGGTATCAAGGACATGGGCGGCCGCCCCGACATGCTGTTCATCATCGACACTAACAAGGAAGACCTGGCGGTGAAGGAAGCTCAGAAGCTCGGCATCCCCATCGTGGCGATTATCGACTCCAACAGCAGCTACGAAGGCATTGACTATCCGGTTCCGGGCAACGACGATTCAACCCGCGCCATCCGCCTGTACTGCCGCCTGATCTCCGACGCGGTGCTTGACGGCATCCAGAAGAGCGTGAACGCTTCGAGCGTTGATATCGGTGCACGCGAAGACGTAAGTGAAACGATGCTGGCAGAAGCCGGCGAAGCCCCGGCCGAAACTGGCGAGGAAGACGGCGCCAAGAAACGCAGCGCTGGCCGCAAAGCCCCCGCTGCGAAAAAGGCCCCGACCGTGACGGTCAAAAAGGCCCCGGGCAAGAAAAAGTCGGAAGACTGATCCCACCAACTACTGGCCGTGCCACAGCATCCCCGCTGCTGTGGCCGCTTGGCACATATATAATATAAGGAATACACAATGACCCAAGTTACTGCTGAACAGATCAAAGCGATCCGCGAAACCACCGGCGCCGGCATGGCCGACTGCCGCAAAGCACTCGTCGAAAACAACGGCGACATGGATGCCGCCACCGACTGGCTGCGCAAAAAGGGCCTCGCCTCTGCTGCCAAAAAATCCGGCCGCGTCGCCGCTGACGGCCTAGTGGCCGTTGCCGTAGAAGGCACGAAAGGCACGATCATCGAACTGAACTCCGAGACCGACTTCGTTGCACGCAACGACATCTTCCAAAAGCTAGCATCGGCAACCGCCGAGCTTGCCCTGCGCCACAGCATCGGCGAAGTAGAAGAGCTCAAAAACCTTAAGGACGGGCACGGCAAAACGGTTGCAGAGAATGTGACCGACACCATCGCCAAGATCGGTGAGAACATGAACCTGCGCCGCAGCGCCATCATCGGCGTGACCCAAGGCGTGGTTGCCAGCTACATCCACAACGCCATCGCCCCCGGCATGGGCAAGATCGGCATTCTGGTAGGGCTGGAATCTCCCGCCTCGGCGGAAAAGCTCGAAGCGCTCGGCAAGCAGATCGCGATGCACATCGCCGCTGCCCGCCCAGAAGCGCTCTCCACCGCTGAAGTGGATAGCGCCAAGCTCGAACGCGAGCGCGCCGTATACCGCGAACAGGCCGCCGCTTCTGGCAAGCCCGCCGACGTAGTGGAAAAAATGGTCGAAGGGCGCGTGCGCAAATACTATGAAGAAGTAGTACTGCTCGAACAGCTCTACGTCATCGACGGCAAAACCAAAGTGAGCCAAGTAGTAGAAGCTGCCGCCAAAGAGATCGGCGCACCGGTGAAAGTGACCGGCTTCATCAGCTTCCGCCTCGGCGAAGGCATCGAAAAAGCCGCTACCGATTTCGCGGCAGAAGTTGCTGCTGCTGCAGGCACGGCTGCTTAAGCACAAAATATATTGAGCTTATAAAAACGGAGCGCCTAGCGCTCCGTTTTTTGTTCCAATGAAGGCTGAGGCACTGGTGCGATGACGGCGGGGGCGGGCAATACGCCCAATTGACGCAAATTTTCGTCGAACAACTGGTTGCTACGTTCTTTTTGCTGCACACAAAAATCGCGCATGGCGGATATGACACTGCCAACCCCAGGCACCCCTTCCAGCGGGCGCATAGCATCCACCTGCTTACTCAGTGTTGTAATTTGCGGATAGCCCGGGCGGGTGACGTATTGCTCGCCACCTTTAACATAAAAATCAGCCTCGTTCTCAACGCCGCGACGCACTGCGCCGTTATCTTTGCGTCCTTGCTCGAACGCCACTACCGGCAAGCCCAACGAGTCGTCGACCAGCCCGTAACTGCCAGGCGTATCCACCAAATGATCATAGCCGGCCCACACAATATATTTACCTGCTTTCTTACCCTGTTTCTCGAGCAGATCGCGATCACGGCGTATCGTATCCGTCCATGTAATGTTGGTAGTAGCAAGACGGTGGACCATCGGCTCTTGGTCACGTGCCAGACCTTTTTTGTCGATAGGGATGATACGGATGCCCTGCTCGCGTGCCGCAAGCATCATTTGCACATAAGTACCGTCAGGGTCAGTATTGGAACGTGCTGGGTCGGTCAGGTCGGCTTCAGCCTTACCGAGCAGGATAATATCTCCCAACTTGCGGTCTCGCAGTAATTGGCGCAGCTGTTCGTCCGACAGCGCACTCATGCTTTTGAAGTGCTTGTCTTCGTCCTCCAGATAAATAGTGTCGACACCCGCTTTTTTCAGCTCTCGCATTTGCGAAGCTAGATAGAGGTTGGTCTCACCGAAAAAGTGCACATCGCCCAGAGCCACGCCTGGGTTTTTGGCCAAGAGTGCCGGAAGCAAACGTTCGCGCGTGGTGTCAGGAGCGATGTTTAAATTTTTTTCTTTGAGCGGCCCCTCGCGCTTGATGAGCGCCGAGATATAAGGCTTGCTATCAGCAAACGTCTGACTCTGGCGTGGCGTGAGCTCCTCGATGTCGCCCGGACGTGCTGTCATCATCATCTGAAAATCGCTCTTGATGAAGCGGGCATGTCGCTGCCGATCGTGCTCAGTGACGATATAGCGCTGGTCGGAAAAAATATTAGGGTTAGGCGATTCTAGAATCTTACCTTGCTTTTCCTCGAGCGCAACAATACCCGGCAGCGCTTTTTCAAATTCCTTCTCAAGTGCAGCACATTTACGGTTATAGCGCTCCTCCACCTCTCGGTAATCTTTGGCAGAGATCGGCTTGCCTGCCTTAGCGGCGTCATAGATAGCGACATAGGAATCGAATAATTGCTGCCGTGCGCTCAAACAGCGCTCGGCAAAAGGCTTAAGCCCAGGATGTTCCTGAAGCGACCTATCAAATGAGACGCGAAAGGTGTTCTTGTGTTCGTCCATAGACTCCTCAACTTAGCTATTATAGCGCAGACTCACTACAATATGGTTAATTTTAATCCGTAAAACCCATAGCAACACACTGTTTTTATTTAATTTTATAAAAATTACTTTTGTTGTTTGCTGGGTTTTGCAAAGCCTGCTACGTAGTGGCACATGCAAATCCTCATCGAAAAACTGAAGTCTCTGCCCAAGCTTGTCCTGCAAATCCTTGCTGGTTTTGCGCTGTTCATTGTGGTGATTTACTACCCCGTCGGCATGGTCTGGGTGCACAAGGTGGACGACTCGCTGGACGTGAAGGTGGATCCCATCACGCAAGGCCAGGGAAGCTATTCTGTCGCCATGGCGGTGGCGCTTATCGACCGCGAAGTGAACCAGCACCGCTGGACCCCAAGCGACCCCTTCATCTTCCCTGGTGCGATGCTAGTGCGCATGCCCGCTTTCCAGCGCGGCATCATGTCATCGGTGGCGCGCTTTGCCATAGAGCTTTCTGACCAGATCGGTCGTGTGCGCGGCTCCAGCCAGATGGATGCCGACTTGCAAAAAGCCGCCGGCCTGCTCAACTACTCCCCGAGCGTGTGGATGTTCGACCTTTCCACCTCCTGGCTACCGACGGCCTCTTCGCCCACGCAATTTCGCGCCGGAATGGAAGCGCTCAATCGCTACAACGAACGCTTAAAGACCGGCCAAGCCGCCTTTGAAAGCCGCGCCGACAACTTGCTCGACACTATCGAGCGCATCGCCTCGGACCTAGGCTCATCTTCTGCCGCACTTAGCACCGGCATCGAGGAAGGCTCAGGCTTTAACTTTACCCGCTCGGCCGATCTATATTACAACACCAAAGGCCGCATGTACGCCAATTACCTGCTGCTGCGCGAGCTGGAAAAGGATTTCGCCACCGTCATCGCCGAAAAACAGCTTGGGACCGCCTGGGCGCAAATGCTCGCCAGCCTGGAGGACGGCATGGAACTGCGCAATTTCGTTATCTTCAACGCGGCGCCCGACAGCCAGTTCCTGCCCAATCACTTGGCAGCGCAAGGCTTTTTCCTGATGCGCGCCCGCACCCAGATGCGCGAGATCAGCAACATACTTCTTAAATAAGCCTGCTTAAGTAGGGCTTGCGCTCTTACGCGCGGGGTATTAAAACTTTCTGTCATGAGCAAAGCAACCAAAGCAAAATCCACCGCCACCAAAACGCGCAACAAACCGCTATACAAGCGCGTTCTTCTCAAAATTTCCGGCGAAGCCCTGATGGGCAACCGCCAGTACGGGCAGGACTCCGAGACCATCAAACGCATTTGCAGCGACATCAAGAACGCAGTGAATATGGGGGTGCAGCTAAGCCTGGTGGTCGGCGGCGGCAACATCTTCCGCGGCATCGAAGGTGCGAACTCCGGCATGGAGCGCGCCTCGGCCGATTATATGGGCATGCTTGCCACGGTGCTCAACGCACTGGCGGTGCAAAACACACTGGAGCAGATGGGCGTGGAAACCCGCGTGATGAGCGCCATCAGCATGATGCAAATTTGCGAGCCCTATATCCGCCGTCGCGCCGAGCGCCACATGCAGCGTGGCCGCGTGGTCATCTTCGCAGCCGGCACGGGCAACCCCTACTTCACCACCGACACCGCCGCCGCCCTGCGCGCCAATGAAATGGGCTGCGAAGTGCTGATGAAAGGCACGCAGGTGGACGGTGTGTATTCAGCAGACCCGAACAAGAACAAATCGGCCAAGCATTTTGCCAAGCTCAGCTACCATGAAGTGCTGGTACGCGACCTGAAGGTGATGGATGCTTCGGCCATTTCGCTCTCGCGCGAAAACCAGATACCCATTCTCGTCTTCTCGCTGGCGGAAAAGAATTGCGTGACAAAAGCCCTCTGCGGCGAAGGCAAATTCACCCTTATCACCGACCAAAAATAAGTTAGAAGGAACGTGCTATGACCGCTGACATCAACGAACTGCGCCGCCGCATGGAAGGCGCGCTCAAATCTCTCCACAGCGAATTCGGCGGGCTTCGCACCGGCCGCGCCAACGCCAGCCTGCTCGAACATGTGCAAGTGGAAGCCTATGGCAGCAACACACCGCTGAACCAGGTGGCAAACATCTCCATCCCCGAGCCGCATCTGCTGGCGGTGCAGGTGTGGGATAAGGGCGTGGTCAAATCGGTGGAAAAAGCTATCAACGCTGCTGGCCTGGGTGTCAACGCTTCGGCGGACGGGCAAACCGTGCGCGTGCCCATCCCCCCGCTGTCGCAGGAGCGCCGCGTGGAGCTAACCAAGATCGCCAAGAAATACGCCGAAGAAGCCAAGGTCTCGGTGCGCAACGTGCGCCGCGACGGCAACGATGCGTTGAAAAAGCAGGAAAAGGACGGCGACATCTCCAAGGACGAGTTGAAGAAGAACGAAGAGCTGATCCAAAAGCTCACCGACGAGTTCATTAAAAAGATCGATGATGCCACCGCCGTTAAAGAAAAAGAGATCCTCGGCCAATAACCTCGCGCAACTTCCGCCATGAAACCCAGCGCCCACATGTCCACTTCCCCGCAGAATGCACAACAGGCGCTCCCGACTCATATTGCGGTGATCATGGATGGCAATGGCCGCTGGGCACAAAGCCGCGGCTTGCCACGCAGCACAGGGCATAAAAAAGGTGCGGATTCTTTACGCAGCACCATGAATGCCTGCCGAGACGTCGGCGTGCGTTACTTAACCATCTATGCTTTTTCGGCAGAAAACTGGAAACGCCCGACCGATGAGATCAGCGACCTGATGTCACTGCTCAAGCATTATTTGCAGAACGAGCTGGACACGCTGCATCAAAACGGTGTGCGCATGCGCTTCATCGGCGATCTTTCCAGACTTTCGGCCGATATCCGCGAGCAAGCCCAAGAAGCCATGGAAATGACCAAACGCAACACAGCGTTCAACCTCACCGTCGCGCTTTCCTACGGCGCGCGCCAGGAGATCGCGCGGGCCATGAAAAAGCTGGCAGCCCAAGTCAAAGACGGCACGTTGGCAGTGGAAGACATCAACGAAGAGCGCATCGAAGCGGCACTCGACACCGCCGGCCTGCCCGAGCCAGACCTGCTGATCCGCACCGGCGGCGAGCACCGCTTAAGCAATTTCTTACTTTGGCAATCGGCTTATACCGAGTTTTATTTTACGCCCGTGCTATGGCCCGACTTCGACAAGCAACATTTTACGCAGGCCATGCAGGATTATTCGCAACGGGAGCGCCGCTATGGAACCACAAGCTGAACTCAAACCGCTGTGGGGCGGGCTTAAACTTCGTGCTCTTTCTGCATTCGTACTGGCCACTGTGGTGCTTGGCATCTTATGGTATGGCGGCTGGATATTCATGCTGTTCGTGGTGCTGGCTGCATTGCTGATGATGCGCGAATGGAACGCTCTCGTACTCGACAACGACTCGACCGAGCGCGCACTCGGTATGGTGTATGTGGCCGCGCCTTGTGCGTCGCTGCTGTGGTTGCGCAGCCTTGAATTTGCCGGGCAAACCTGCGGCGGGTTTATGCTGACGCTCTATGTCATCGCCTGCGTGTGCGCCACCGATATAGGTGCGTATTTCGCGGGCCGCAAGATCGGCGGGGCGAAACTCGCCCCCACCATCAGCCCCAACAAAACCTGGGCGGGCCTGTGGGGCGGCATGGCAGCCGCAGCACTCACCGGCGGTATCTTGAGCTTCTTCATCCCCTACCCCACCACCACCATTGGTTCTGCCGCGCTGGGCCTGGTGCTGGCGGTGGTGGCACAAGCAGGCGACCTGCTCGAATCATGGATGAAACGCCGCGCCGGCGTGAAGGATAGCGGCACGCTTATCCCCGGCCATGGCGGCCTGCTTGACCGCGTGGACGGTTACGTCTTCACCCTGCCGGTATTCGCATTGCTGGTCTGGCTGTTCGGCCTTTCATGAAATCCGTCACGCTGCTTGGTTCCACCGGCACGATCGGCGTGAACACGCTGGATATCGTGGCCATGCACGAGGATCGCTTCCGTATCGAAGCACTCACCGCAGGCGATAATGCTTTTTTACTTGCCGAGCAGGCCAGGCGCTTTGGCGCCAAGCGCGCCGTTATCGCCAATGAAAGCCATTACCATGAGCTCAAAGCACTGCTATCGGGCAGTGGCATCGAAGCCGCTTGCGGGGAAGAAGCCGTCATCACCGCCGCAGGCGCGGGCAGCGATATCGTGGTGTCAGCCATTGTGGGGGCGGCGGCGCTAAAACCCACGCTTTCTGCCATTCGCGCCGGTTCGCACATAGCCTTGGCCAACAAAGAATGCCTGGTGTGCGCAGGCGAGCTGGTGAACAAAGAGCTCGCCGCCAGCAAAGCCACCATCGTGCCGGTGGACTCAGAACATAACGCCATTTTCCAGGTGTTCGACCGCAGCCGCGCCGCCGATATCGTGCGCGTAACGCTGACTGCATCAGGCGGGCCGTTCCGCAACTGGAGCACGCAGCAGATGAAAGCCGCCACACCCGAACAGGCCGTGCGCCACCCGAACTGGAACATGGGCGCAAAAATCTCGGTAGATTCGGCAACGCTGATGAATAAAGGCCTGGAGCTCATCGAGGCCTATTACCTATTCCCGCTGAAGGTGGAGCAGCTGGGTGTGCTCGTGCACCCGCAATCCATCGTGCATTGCCTGGTGGAGATGAAGGACGGCTCGGTGCTGTCGCAGCTTTCCCATCCGGATATGCGCGTGCCGCTGGCCCACGCCCTGGCCTTTCCCGAGCGCATCGCAACGCCCGCCCCGCGGCTGGACCTGGCGGCCCTGGGCAGCCTGGAGTTCTTCGCCCCCGACGATGCTCGCTTCCCTGCGCCCAAGCTGGCTTTAGCCGCCCTTTCTGAGGGAGGGAGCGCACCAGCCGTGCTCAACGCCGCCAACGAGGTAGCTGTGGGCCGGTTCCTAAGCGGCGAGATCGGCTTCCTCGATATCATAAAAATCGTTGAACGAACGCTCGAAAACAGAGAAAATGTGACCCTTAACACGCTCGAAGACGTGATGGCCTGCGACAAGGCGGCCCGCGCTTTTGCAAAACTGGCTTAACGCCCTACGAAGAACGCTACAGGATATTCATGGAACAATTGCTGCACACCCTTGCTTCCTTTTTTGTGGTCTTGAGCGTTATCGTATTCATCCACGAGTTCGGACATTACATCGTCGCCAAATGGTGCGGTGTGAAGGTGACCGCATTTTCCATAGGCTTTGGCAAAGAGATCTGGGGCTTCAACGACCGCTCCGGAACGCGCTGGAAGTTTTCGGTGCTGCCCATGGGCGGCTATGTGAAAATGTTCGGCGATGCCACCGCCGCCAGCAACGCCGACGCCGATGCCTACGCGCAGATGACGGCTGAAGAGCGTTCGGTCACCTTCTACCACAAGCCATTATGGCAAAAAGCCGCCATCGTGGTGGCCGGCCCTGTGGCCAACTTCCTGCTGACCATCGCGGTGTTCACCTACTTCATCATGACCAGCGGCCTGCCGTCGATTGACCCAGTGGTAGGCCAGGTGATGGAAGGCTCCCCCGCCCAGGCCGCAGGCCTGCAAGCCGGCGACCGCGTGCTCAAGATCAATGACGACGAGATCTCAAGCTTCAACGACATCCCCTATCGCATCTCCACCAATCTGGGCACGCCGGTCATGCTGCTGATCGACCGCGGCGGCGAGCAACTCACCAAGACCATCACCCCACGCGAAACCGAAGACGACGACGGCCTTGGCAACAAAATCAAACGCCCGCTGATCGGCATTAAAAGCGCCGAGATCAAATATGAAGAAGTGGGCGTAGTGCGTGCAGTGGGCGAATCGGTGCGCCGCACCTATATGGTCAGCGTGGCAACCATCAAGATCGTCGGCCAGATGATCACCGGGCAGCGCAGCGCCGAAGACTTAAAAGGCCCGATCGGCATCGCCCAGCTTTCTGGGCAGGCCACCCAGAAGGATTTCCACACCACCTTGTGGCTGATCGCCATGCTTTCAGCCAATCTGGGGCTGGTGAACCTCTTCCCCATTCCGGTGCTCGATGGCGGACATTTGATGTATTACGCCGCCGAGGCGGTTTCGGGCCGCCCGCTAGCCCAAAAGATACAGGAATACGGCTTCCGTGTAGGCTTTGCCATGATTGCTATGCTCATGGCCTTTACCATCCTGAACGATGTCAGCAAGCTATTGTAAATCAAGGCGCGTTTTACGCTTGATTTAAAGCTTTTTTTGCCTCATGACTACTTGGGTTTCTTTTGTGGTCATGAGGTTTATGTCGTCTTCGCGTCGTGTATTATTGGCTGTGCTTGCAAGCACGCTTTCCCCCCTGGCCCTTTCTGCGCCGTTTAGCGCTGCCTACGCCCAGGAAGCCTCTGCCACCAGCATCGAGCGCATCACCGTGCAGGGCAACCAGCGCATCGAAAGCCGCACCGTACTTTCCTACCTGGGCCTCAACCCCGGTGACCCGCTGACACAAACCTCCGTCGACACCGGCCTTAAGAATCTCTACGCCACCGGCTTCTTCGCCGACGTGAAGATCAACATCTCCGGCAACAACCTCGTGGTGCAGGTGATGGAAAACCCCATTATCAGTCGCGTGGTGTTCGAAGGCAATGACCGCGTAGAAACCAAAGACCTCGAAAAAGAACTCGAATTGCAGCCCCGCTCGGTCTACTCACGCGACAAGGTGCAAAGTGATGTGAAGCGCCTGCTGGACATCTACCGCCGCACCGGCCGCTATAACGCAAGCGTTGAGCCCAAACTTATCCGCCAGGACGAAAACCGCATCGACCTGGTATACGAGATCAGCGAAGGCCAGATTGCGCTGGTTGAAAAGGTCACCTTCATCGGCAACAAGCAATTTGACGGTAACACTCTGAGCAAGGCCGTACGCACGGAAGAAACCCGCTGGTATAAATTCTTAAGCGACGACGACAAGTACGATCCCGATCGTCTGCAATACGACCAAGAATTGCTGCGCCGCTTCTACATCAACGAAGGCTATATCGACTTCCAGGTGAAATCGGCCCATGCTGAGCTTTCCCCGGCCAAGGATGCGTTCTACATCACCTTCATCGTCGAAGAAGGCCCGCAATACACCTTCGGCGACGTGAAGGTCGCCAGCGAGCTCAAAGCCAAAGAGCAGCCTGATTTCAGCGACCTGCTGACTACCGAAAAAGGTGACACCTACGACGCAAGCCTCGTGGAAGCTGCCGTCGACGCCATCACTCAGCGCCTGGGCGACCTGGGCTATGCGTTCGTGGACATCCAGCCCAAACTTGACCGCGACCGCACCAAGAAAATCGCCAACGTCACCTATGTTATCAAACCCGGCCCGCGCGTGTATGTAGAACGCATCAACGTCAACGGCAATGTGCGCACGCTCGATGAGGTGGTGCGCCGCGAGTTCCGCATCAGCGAAGGTGATGCCTATAACAGCAGCAAGCTGCAACGCACCGAGCAACGCATCAACAACCTCGGCTTCTTTGAGGCGGTGAGCATCAAGACCGAGCAGGGCAGCGCGCCCGACAAAACCGTTATCGACGTAGACGTGAAAGAAAAATCCACCGGCGAGATCAATGTAGGCGCGGGCTATTCGTCGTCCGACGGCGTGCTTGGTAACTTCGGCGTGCGCGAGGGCAACTTGCTCGGGCGCGGGCAGGAACTCAAAACCAACTTCGTATATGCGCAGCGCCGCAAACAAGCAGAGCTTAGCTTCACCGAGCCCTACTTCCTCGATCGTGAGCTTGCCGCCGGCTTTGACATATACCGCACCTACCAGGATTTCACACAGCAAAGCTCGTATGTCAGCGACGTAAAGGGTGTGAACCTGCGCACCAGCTACTCGCTATTGGAAAAACTGCAACACAGCGTCTTCTACAGCATCCACGAAAATACAGTCAGCGACGTGCCAACCATCGCCTCGATCTACATTCAGCAGCAACAGGGCACGAATGTGACCTCATCGATCGGGCACACCTTCACCTATGACGAGCGCAACAACAAGTTCGACCCCACCAAGGGCTATGTGCTGCGCTTCACGCAGGAAGTGGCAGGTCTGGGCGGCGACTCGAAATATTTGAAGCATGAAGCCAAGGCCGGCTACTACTACCCCGTCGCCCCGAAATGGACGCTGAGCTTCCTGGGCTCGGGCGGCCATGTGCTTGGTATCGCTGGTGAAGATGTGCGTATCAACGAGCGATTCTTCGTGGGCGGTGATGATTTCCGCGGCTTCCGCAACGCAGGTATCGGCCCGCGCGACGCAGCCACAGGCGACGCGCTCGGCGGCAACAGCTACTATGTCGGCACAGCGGAATTGAAATTCCCGCTCGGCCTGCCTGAGGAAATGGGCGTCTCCGGCGCCGTATTCACTGACGCAGGCAGCCTGTGGGGGGTAGACAGCACCGGCGCAGGCATCTTCGACGTCAATAGTTTACGCGCTTCTAGCGGTGTGGGCATTCTGTGGACCTCGCCGTTCGGCCCCATTCGCGTAGACCTAGCCCAGGCGTGGCTGCAAGAAAAACAAGACCAGACCGAGCTGTTCCGCTTCAGCTTCGGCACACGATTCTAAAACACCGTTACTTCTTTGAAAGGGAAACCTATGAAAACTCTTCGTCTTTGCGCAGTTGTTGCCGCTTCCATGCTGACCTTCGCTCCATCTGCGTTCGCCGCTGAAGGCGCTGGCATCGCCGTGGTGAACATCCAGCAAATCCTGCGTGAATCGGATGCCGCCAAGTCCGTTCGTACCCAGCTGGACAACAAGCAGAAAGAATTCCAGACCGAAATTTCCAAGAAGGAAGAGTCGCTCCAGAAGGAAGACCAAGCCCTGGCCAAACAGCGCAACGTGCTGGCTAAAGACGCTTTTGAAGCGAAAGTAGCTGAGTTCCGCAAGAAAGCCACCGAGGTCCAGAAAGAAGTGCAGTCCAAGAAAGCCATGCTCGACGGCGCCTTTGAGCGCGCCCTGGCCGATATCCAAAAGGTCGTGACCGACATCATCGGCGACATGTCGAAGGAAAAAGGCTTTGTCGTGGCCCTGCCCACCTCGCAGATCCTGTATGCTGACACCAAACTCGACATCACCTCGGAAGTACTTTCGACGCTTAACAAAAAGCTGTCGAAAGTCGACGTGAAGTTCGAGGCGCCAGCTAAGAAATAGCGAACTACCGACCTTAGCCATGGCTGACAAAAAGTTTTTCCAGACTGCCGCCCCCATTAGCATCGAGGCCATCGCCGCGATGACCGGAGCCGTGCCCGTGCTGCGGTCGGGCAAGAACCCCGATGCGGCCCGCACCTTCGCCGACGTAGCGCCTTTAAGCCGCGCCGGCGATAACGATATCAGCTTCCTCGACAACATTAAATACGCCGAAACGTTCGGCCACAGTAAGGCCGGCGCTTGCTTCGTGCGTGTAAAATATGTCGACAACGCACCACCCAACATGGTGCTGTTCGTCACCGAGCAGCCTTATTACGCCTACGCGCTGACTGCGCAATACTTCTACCCAGTCGCACATATCTCGCCGAGCATTTCTCCGGCGGCACATATCGACGAAACGGCCAAGGTCGGTAGCGGCTGCCGTATCGATTCCGGCACTGTGTTGGGTCGCAATGTAAAGATCGGCGACAACAGCTGGATTGGCGCGAATACCGTCATTAGCGATGGGGTGGAGATCGGTTCCAACACCATCATCGGCCCGCTATGCAGCATCAGTCACAGCATTGTAGGAAATCATGTCATCGTGCATCGTGGCGTGCATATCGGTCAGGACGGTTTCGGTTTTGCACCAGGGCGCGGCAGCATCATCAAAGTGCCGCAGCTGGGGCGCGTCATCATCGGCGACAATGTGGAGATCGGCTCAGGCACATGCATCGACCGTGGCGCAGGCCCCGACACCATGATCGGCGCTGGCAGCAAGATCGACAATCTGGTACAGATCGGCCATAATGTGCAGATTGGGCGTTCGGTCGTGGTGGCCGCCCAAACAGGCATCGCCGGCAGCACCTTCGTGGGTGACGGCGTGATGATTGGTGGCCAGGTAGGTATTTCAGGCCATTTGAACATCGGCGCAGGCGCCAAGCTCGCAGCCCAGACCGGTGTGATGAACGACGTGCCCCCCGGCGCAAGCTTCGGCGGCAGCCCGGCTGTGGCCATCAAAGATTGGCATCGCCAAACCATCGCGCTGGCAAAGATCGCCGGTGGAAAAACCGAGTGAAAGAGTAGATAGATGAGTCAGGTTATAACTATGGAATCTAACGCACCGCAAAAAGAAGCACGCACCATCTCCATCGAGCGCATCATGGAGATGATCCCCCACCGTTACCCGTTCCTGATGATTGATCGTATCATCGATTTCCAACCGGACAGTTACGCCGTGGGCCTAAAGAACGTCAGCATCAACGAACTGCATTTCACCGGACATTTCCCGGGCAAGCCGGTAATGCCCGGCGTGCTTATCATTGAGGCGATGGCACAAACCTCCGCCGTGCTGGTGGTGCATACGCTAGGCCAAAAAGCCGAGGGTAAGCTCGTATACTTCATGTCGATTGACGAATGCCGCTTCCGCAAGCCTGTCTCCCCAGGGGATAGCCTGCATGTGCGCGTAGAAAAGCAACAAAGCCGCCGCAACGTATGGCGATTTGCCTGCGTAGCCACGGTGGGCGATGTGAAGGTGGCCGAGGCGGTCATCTCCGCCATGATCGTCGACTAAAAATGGCCAGCATTCACCCCACGGCTGTGATTGGTAACAGCGTTACGCTCGCCGATGGTGTGACGATCGGGCCTTATTGCGTCTTGGATGGCGAAGTAAGCATCGGCGCAGGGACAAAGCTTACGTCGCATGTGTCCATAGCCGGACGCACCAAGCTTGGGCAGAACTGCCATGTGTTCCCGTTCGCATCGCTGGGCCATGCGCCGCAAGATCTCAAATTCAAGGGCGAGCAATCCACCCTTACCATCGGCGATAACTGCATGATCCGCGAACATGTGACCATGAACCCCGGCACTGAAGGCGGCACGATGGCAACTGTTGTTGGCAATAGCTGCCTGTTTATGGTGGGCAGCCACGTGGCGCATGATTGCCAGGTGGGCAACCACGTGATCCTGGCCAACAACGCAACGCTGGCCGGCCATGTCGAAGTGGGCGACCATGCCATCATCGGTGGCCTGTCTGCTATCCATCAATTCGTGCGCATCGGCAAACACGCCATCATCGGCGGCATGTCGGGGGTTGAGCATGATGTCATTCCTTTCGGCTCGGTGCTTGGCGAGCGGGCGAATCTGGCGGGCTTGAACCTCGTAGGCCTTAAGCGCCGCGGCTTTGACCGGGATGCCATTCACGCGCTGCGCAACGCTTATAAGCTGATCTTTGAAGAAGGCACGGGCACGCTTGCCGAACGCGCGAGCCTCGCCAAAACACAATACGCTGATATCCGCGAAGTGATGGAAGTCATCACGTTCATGAATGATAAGGGCTCCCGTTCGCTCTGTGTGCCCAAGGCCATCGCACGCAACGAAAGCCCGCAAGCGGCATGAACAGCGCAATAGCCATGGCAAAACCTCAACCCAAAAAATCTGTGCTTGGCATCATCGCTGGTGACGGTCGCCTGCCCGCGCTGCTCATCGAAGCATGCCAACGCGGCAAGCGCGATGTGTTCGTGCTGGCCTTTGAAGACTCCACCGATATGAACGCGCTGAAGAACACTCCGCATGCGCTGGTGCGCCTGGGCGCACTCGGCGAAGCACTAAATACGCTGCGCAAGCACGGCGTGGAACAACTTGTCATGGCCGGCAAGGTTTCGCGCCCATCGCTGTCGACACTTAAGCCAGACCGCACCGCCGCCAAACTACTGACCCGTTTAGGTGCGGCCTTCTTCTCGGGCGATAACGCGTTGTTCAAATCCATCGTAGCTTTCTTGGAAGAAGAAGGTTTCCACGTGATCGGCTCGGAAGACGTGCTGCGCGAGATTATCGCGCCCGAAGGCGTGCTGGGCAAGCACCAGCCCGATAATACCGCGCTAGCCGACATTCTCCAGGGCATCAAAATCGCCAAAACCCTAGGTGAGAACGATATAGGCCAAGCCGCCATCGTGCAAAAGGGCAAGGTGCTTGGCGTGGAAGATTCGCTCGGCACGGACGCGCTGATCGCGCGTTGCGCTCTGGTCCCGCACGAGCAGCGCAGCGGCGTGCTGGTGAAGGTCAAGAAACCCGACCAGGAAACCCGCGTCGATTTGCCGGCCATCGGCCCACAAACTGTTCAGAACGTCTATGACGCAGGCTTCATCGGCATTGCGGTGGAAGCGGGCGGCAGCATCATCATCGACCGTGGGCAGGTCATCGAACTGGCCGATAAGCTAGGCGTATTCATCATGGGGGTGCATGAATGAACACCCCAGCCATCACCGGTTCGCCGCTTAACGTCTACATCATCGCGGGGGAATCGTCGGGCGATCTGCTCGGTGCGCATTTAATGGCGGCCATGAAAAAGCTCCATGGCGGGCAGATTCGCTTTTCCGGCATCGGCGGCGACCAGATGGCCGCCGAGGGCTTAAACAGCCTTTTCCCCTATCATGAGCTGGCTATGATGGGCTTTGTCGAGATCCTGCCATACATGTTCAACCTAGCCGCGCGCATCAACCAGACCGTCGAAGACGCGATGACACGACAGCCGGACGTGGTCATCACCATCGACTCGCCAGGCTTCTGCTTCCGTGTGGTCGATCGGCTGCGCAAAGCCGAGCTGGATAGCAAATTCGTCCATTATGTAGCCCCGACCGTCTGGGCATACAAACCCAAACGTGCGCTGCGCTGCAAAGAATTATTCGACCATTTACTGGTCATTTTGCCGTTCGAGCCGCCGTATTTCACCGAAATTGGCCTTCCCTGCACCTTTGTGGGCCACCCTGCTATAGCAGAAACACAAGCTGGCCATGGGGCCAATTTCCGCGAGAAATATGCCATTTCGCCTGAAACACCGCTGTTTTGCTTGATGCCCGGCAGCCGCCGCGGCGAAGTAAAACGTCACCTGCCTATTTTCGCCCGTGCCATGACTCTGCTGGCCAGCCAATATCCGGATCTGGCGATGACAGTGGCCGTGCCCCGCCATGTGCTGGCTTTCGTGGCCCCGTATTTCCAGAACTGCCCGTTCCGCGCCGTGATCCTGGCCGACGGCCAGGATAAAAAGGACGCGATTGCCGCCAGCAACGTGGCCATCGTCAAATCCGGCACGGTGGCGCTGGAAGTAGCCATGGCCAGCGTGCCGATGATCGTGACCTACAAGGTGCATCCCATCTCTGCCTGGATGCTTCGCCGCATGAAGCTCACAAAATTCGTAAACCTTGTCAATATCTTACGCAAGCGCGAGGTGATCCCTGAGTTGCTCCAAGAGCTTTGCACGCCGCTGGCTATCGCCAGCGCGATTGCGCATTTGACCTCCGACCCGAAAGCCCAGGAACGCCAGAAGCGGGAAGCAGCATCAGCTCTGGCTGAGCTCATCCCCGACCGGGTAGAGACCCCGAGCGAATACGCCGCTGAAGTCATTCTCAGATTGCTATAATCGGCGCTCTAACCAGGCATATTTTGCTGCGTAGATTTTTTCGCTTTTTTGCCTTGTCGGGCTGTATTGTCATAAAGTTGAAACATAGTTGCGTTAACCTGTAAGAATGGTCTAAACTGGGCCTAGCATCAACGCGCGCTTTCAACCGCTAAGGCAGCATTTTTTAATGGATTCAACAATCCCAAACAGCAAAGCATCTGGCCAGCTGCAAAGCAAGTGGTCGCTGTTTATGCTTTCGACCTGTTTGGCGAGCGTTTCCACACCCGTATTAGCCGAACTACCACCGTCCGCGCCAACCCACACACCGCACGACCCACAACAACTTTCACAACAAGAACATGGTCTGCATCAGCTCTCCATCGAGCAGATCGCCAACGAATTCTTCTCGATCGATGGAGCAGCCATCCCGCAAGCCCGCGCTGCCAGCGGCAGCTACAACGACTACAACTACAACTACAACTACAACTACAACTACAACTACAACTACAACTACAACTACAACTACAACTACGACTACGACTACAACTACAACGACTACAACGACTACAACGACTACAACGACTACAACTACAACGATTATAACTACAATTATAACTACAATTATAACTACAATTATAACTACAATTATAACTACAATTATAACTACAATTATAACTACAATTATAACTACAATTATAACTACGATTATAACTACGATTATTACCCGTATTATCCTTATTATCCGTACTATTACCCCTACTACTATTATTACTACTACTATTACTACTACCCGTATTATTACGACTATTACTGCTATTATGATGAGTCGCCTAACTGGTCTTCCGGCGGCCGTAGCTTTGTGGTCTATACCCCGGCCATGCCCAAGGACAAGCGCTACCGCGACATGTGTATCGGCACATCGCAGGATGTAACGTTCGACGGGCAGAGCGGCCTGCCGGTCACACCGAAAGTCTGGTACAAGGACGCGGATTATTGCGACCTGAACTATTACGGCAAATGCTACGACTACGACAAATACTACTACGACGACTATTGCCGCTACGATCCGGAAAGCGAATACTGCAAAGACTTCTATACCGAATGGGATGAAAAATTCGTGGGCAAGGTCTCCGGCTCCAAGCCGCGCCCGAATGAGTGTATCGCCATCAAGACCACTGCGCTGACCACGGTCTCTGAGAGCAAGAACGCGGCCTTTGCCAACTTCTTAATGGTGGATGCAGAGCCTGATTACACCCGCGGCATTATCAACGCCGATGGGGGCGATGAGAAACCACCGCCGAATTCCGATATTTCCAATGTATCGAATTTCTATGCCGATGCGACGCGCTTCTTCGGCGGGCTCTATGGCTGCCCAGATTTCATCCAGCTGCGCGAACCCAGCGAATACACGGACAAAACCACGCTTCGCGGCAAGATGGGTGACCTCGTCAACTGGATGCAGCTCAAGGCCACCAACTGCTATTATTACTACATCTTGAACCGCGCCTTTAAGCCATGGTTCGATCTGGAACGCGCGGGCCTGAGCGCCGAAGATCCGCTTTCGAACCCGAATCCGGCGCAGGCCATTTTGCAAAGCTGCCAACCGCTGCTCAACGGCGAAGACGCCGACAAGCTGCTCTACCACCCGATCAACAACAAGCGCAAGTTCGAAGAAGATAAGGGCTTTGCGCAGGTGCTGCGCTCAAGCCGCCCCGACGTGGACGAATCGGAATACCTGCTCAGCACTTACCTCAAGCGCCGCTGGGACAGTGAATTCAAGAACTTCAGAACCACGCACGCTTTTTCGCCCCCGCCCGGCTTTAGGATAGATCCCGAGGTCGAAGAATCGCTGCAACAGAAATTCAATGATATCAGCAACAAGATTCCCAATATCAGCCTACCTTGCCTCAAGGAAGTGGACGGCTTCTTGCCTGGTATGGGCAATAGTGACGTGCGCAAGGATTGCACCCCGAACTGCTATGACGAGGATCCGTGCGAGATCAAAAACTCCTTCTCGATTCCGTATATTTCCTACTGGTCGCAGGGTATTAAGACTCAGCCGGAATATTGCCCCAATGTCGAGAAGATCGTCGACCCGAGCTATCCCTTCGCGCCACGCAATGAGGTCAGCGGCACGGATCGCAGCTACTCAAGCACCACCTCGCGCCGTTTCAGCCCGCCCAAATGCAGCCCGCCCAGCATCGTCGGCTATACCAGCTGGAATGCCACAACCGCTCCCGACGGCGCAGGCGACCCTGCATGGCCAGGCGGCTTAAAAACCAAATACCCGGTCGTGCAGTGCGGCGTAGTGCCGGTTGAGATCATGTCGTTCCGCGCCAATGTGTTCGAGCAGTGCATCATGCAGCGCATCCAGCTGAACTTCAAAGCCTGGGCTTCGGCAATGGTGAATATGGAGCCCACTAATTACAAGCCACTTGATGACGCCAACAAGATCATGGCGCAAGAGCTGGCCAAGAACCTTGCCAAGCCAGCGCATGTCGAACCGCCCAATCCGCAGCTGGTGTGGGGCGCCGACCCGAACGAGGCAGACGCAGCACGCTGGAACCCGCCTTGCGCCACCCGCTTCTGGGAAGACGACGATGCTTGCGGCTGCCCCTCGCAGATGAGTATCCAGCAGTGCTGCCGCATCATCACCAAGGACGTAGTGCCCACCAACTTCCTGAAGATGCGCACCTGCGAAGGCCTGACCGAGGCCCGCCGCAATAACAATGACGGCCCCTATGTACCTTCCGTAGGGCCACAGGGCAACGCGCTGCAAACGCAGCTGTGGTGGATGGGTCTTCAGAAATCGCCACAAGACCCGGACTACGAAGAGCAGTTCCCCGACCTTGGCCCCGACGCACCGCGCGATCCTGCGGCCGTCGCCATCCCCTGGCTGCAAGACGATATGTTCGGGATGGACCCATTTACCATGATCTGGACGCATGGCTGCCCGTATGGCTGGTGTAACGGCCATAAAACGGCTGAGCTGGCTGCGCGCCTCATGGCGACCAAGGGCGGTTCATGCCTTAACACCGAGCCTTTAGCTTATCGCTACCTGACCTATCACAACAGCCCCTTCAGCGACCCGTATAACGGCATGCTAGTCGGCCATAACATGCCGTTCATGCGTTGGTGGGATACGGGCGTTTCAGCCGGCAACCCGCGCCGTGGCGGCAGCTTTACCAACACGCTCGGTGCGTTCGACGTAATTATCGGTGTTGGCCGCGAAGAACGCACCGCCACGGAAGGCAAGTTCGCCAAGTGGGGTGCTGAACGCGGTCTGGATGACTTCGGCAGCGATCGCAGCCGCTACACCAAGATCTGGTCGAGCGCCGACGACTCCGGCAACCCGTTACTTCCGTCGACCGAAAAGACCAAGAAGAAAGATACGGGCATACCGTTCGCGTCCATCCCTATCAACGGTAGCGGCCGCTCGTTCCCCAGCGGCGGCAATTTGGCTTCGCAACCGTGGTTCGATAAGGCAAAGAGCGAGACCCAGGCTATACTTAACGACCGCAGCAACCGCCTGGGCGTCGCGCAAAAAGCGCAGCAAGCACGCGTAGGCCAGTGGGAAGAGCTGCTCGCGCACCAGATGTGGAGCATCCGCCGCAACAGCCTGTATTGCCTCACCCGCTATGAAAAGACCGTCAAACCCGGCGGGCCAGAAGCATTAGTGCTTGCCGAAGCAGGCTCGGGCTACACCAGCCAGAAATCACAGCAATTCCCGTGGCCGATGGGCTGGCGCGGCTACGCAACCGACCCGAACACCACCGCCTTCCCGAGCAACGTGGCAAACCAGCCCAACCCGGCGGATGCTTCCAAACCATTCAAGGGGCTGGATAACGTGGCCGTGGGCGATATTATCACCTACACGATGAACGGCCGCAAGCAGGTCGCACGTGTGTTCGACGTAGGCTACGAGATCAAGACGTCAGGCAACGTCAACGCCGGCGGCAAGTGGGACTTCCAAAGCGCGAAGTTCACCGCCAAGAAAGTAAACCGCGTCTATGTGCGCACCTGGGATCAGGGCCGCTTCCCAACCGCCACCGGCAGCACCACCTATTGGGGGCTTGGGCCTGGCCGCATCATCTGGAAAGAAAAAGTGCCCACACTGTATCAAGAGCTGGTATGCAGCAAAACCCTGCGTGCACTGGCTGACCCGCGCCAAAAAGAAGGGGATCCACCGATCCCGGCCGAACAATCTTGTACCGACCCGACGGATGACGCGCTGAATGAAGGCCAGTGCAAATCGCGCAAATGCCAGCCCTCGTGCGAGGATCCGGATTATGCGAACTGCGTACTGCCCGGCCAGAACGACTGGGAGTCGGTGACGCTGTATCGTCCGTCGCAGGCGACCAAGCCTTGCGGCATGGCCCCGACCTACGCCTTCTGGAAGAAAATGCAGGAAGCCGATCCGCTTGGCCCGCCGCCACGCCCGGATGCAATGATGGATCCGAAGAACCCGAACATCAGCGCGGATGTGGTGCTACAGGCCTACACGTCGTTCTACCCGACCTCGTTCTTCTCCGACTGCGTAAATGACGGCTTCGATCCGCCGCCGTTCTGGTCGACCGAGTATAAGGGTGCAGGTACGGGTGCTATCACCAGCACAAACATCACGGGTCCGACCCATAACGATAACAACGCCAAGACACCCAAAGGCAAGACGATCACGAAGTGCTTCAGCACGCGTGCATACTCGCCTAATGACGCGATGCCCTTCTGCGGTACAGAATAACTTATCGGGTTATTGTTTAAGCAGCCAGTCTTGCGCTTCGTCGCGGCCTTTGGGGTCGCCCACGTGCAGCCAGTCTCCGTCATGCACCAGCGCTGCCATACGCGGCACTGGGCTTTGTAGCGCGCGATTATAAAGCACATTAAGCGAAAACGCGCCCTCGGGCGCATCGTGGAACAAGCGCGGGTGCAGCAGCTGAATGCCTGTGAACACAAAGGGTGCGGCTTCTTCAAGCTTGCGGCGGCGCAAGGCCCCATCGCCTTCGACGAAGAAATCCCCGCGACCTTCATAGCCAACCGCACGATCAACCGGATGCACCAACAGCAACGCATCGAGCGTATCGTCCCAGCGTGCCTGCAAACGCTCCAGCGCGTGGCGTGCGCCGTTGATGCAGATTACATCGCTATTGGTGGAAACGAACGGGGCATCACCCAGGAGTGGCAGCGCCTTTTTAAGGCCGCCGCCGGTCTCCAGCAGCACCTCTTCGCGCGAGATGGTAATGCGCGGAGCCTGGCGAGTTGCTAAATGCGCCTCAAGCAGCTCGGCCTTATAATGGCTGTTGACCACGGCATGCCTCACGCCGCCGGCAAGCAGCCAATCCAGTGTGTGATCGATGAGCGCCTTGCCCGCCACCTGCACCAGCGGTTTAGGAATATGGTCGGTCAGCGGGCGCATACGCGTGCCAAGCCCGGCTGCCATCACCATCGCGTGGGTGATCATGCGGTACGCGCCAGTTCCGCCGCATTATGACGGATGGAAATAACGCCGCGATACGCCGCAGGCACGTGCGCGTCCGTCCAGCGGGCAAGCTCCGCCAAGGCCGGGTGTGCAAGGTCGGCCTGTAAATGCCCCCACACGCGCGGCAGGAAATGCAGATACGCTTGCTTGCCGTCACGCGCGGCCAGGCGGGCGAAAATGCCCACGATCTTACTGTTGCGCTGTGCGGCAAGCAAAGCATACACCAGCTCAAAGCGCGCCTTATCCACGCCCGCTGCCTGCATATAGTGCGCCTTTAATGCCGCCACTAAAGCAGCAGGCACATCGCGGCGTGCATCTTCCAGTAACGAGACCAGGTCATAGGCCGCCTCGCCATACACCGCATCCTGGAAGTCAAGCAGCCCCACGCGCGCATTATCGCTGCGCCGGGGCAGCCACATGAGGTTATCGGCGTGATAGTCGCGGTGCACAAAATGCGTACAGCCCAGCTTCGCCTTGCCGATGATATCTTTCCAGATGCACAAATATTCCGCGCGCAAAGCAGCCGCCTGCTCGATGCCCACGCATTGCGGCAGGAACCAATCGCAAAACAGCGCCACCTCGCGCATCAACAGAGCTTCGTCATACATCGACAGTGAAAGTTCTGCCGGTTTGGAAACGGGAGTGGCTGCACTATGCCAGCTAACCAGCAGGTCGATCGCCGCCTCATAGAGCGGCGCTTCCAGTGCCGGCTCGGCTCGCAGCACTGTGGAAAAGGTTTCATCGCCCAGATCTTCCAGCAGCAAAAAGCCCTGCGCCACATCGCGCGCGAGGATCGCCGGGGCGCTATACCCTTTGGCGTGCAGCTGCTGCGCTACCGCCACATAAGGGCGCACATCCTCACGCTCAGGCGGTGCGTCCATCAGCATGGCTGTGCCGCCATCTTTGTGCAGGCGAATATAGCGGCGAAACGATGCATCGCCAGCCAAGGGATTAAGCTCTGCGCCGGCAAAACGGGTGCTGGCGATAAAAGCGTTGATAGCTTCACTGCGGCTCATGCGACCTCACGCGGTTGGGGCACACGATGGCACCAGCTGCTATCCGGCGAGCTAAGGGTGATGCTGCGCTCATTGCCATTGGTCACGAAACCGATAGAAACGGTCAGCGATGCGGCTGGCAACCAATTCTGTGCAATCTGCGGCCACTCGATCAGCGTGATACCTTGCTGCAAGGCATCGTCCAGTCCGATCTCTTGCAGTTCCTGCGCATGCTTGATGCGATACAGGTCAAAATGCGCAACGGGCGCGGCCTTGGTCTGGTAGGTCTGCACCAGGGTGAAGGTGGGGCTTACCACCTCTTCGCTTTCACTTTGCTGAAGCGCATGAATAAAGGCACGCGCAAAGCTGGTCTTGCCTGCGCCCAGCTCGCCAATGAGCAGCAGGCAATCGCCGGTTTTACACTGCGGCGCAAGACTCGCCGCCAATGTCTTAAGCCTCTCCTCGTCCACCGTATAGACGCTAATCTCGCTCATCCAACCATGCCATTTGTATCGCCTCGAGGATCTTTTCGTTGCAGGCGCCCGGATCGTCAGAAAAGCCTTCTAGGGCCAGCACCCAACTGCGCAGATCGGTAAAGCGCAGATTCACGTTGTCTGCGTCAGGGTGCGCATCCTCCAGCGCTATTGCAATATCGCGCACATCAAGCCAGCGCATGAGGCCTCCTTTTTTGTTGCCGCAATAGTATCACAGCGTGGCAAGCATACAATCTTCATCATTGATTGCCGGGACAAAATATTGCATTTTATCTGGGATATGAAAGCGATTAAGGAGCCGCGATGAGCTTTACCAAACTTTTTGTTCTAGTCGGTGCCGCCTGGGCCGGGTTCATGGTATACCGCACGCAGCTGATCGTGGAGCCCTTCTTGCCGCAAGACGAGGAAGAATTCGCCGAGCAGGAAGAAGTGCAACTGGACGAAGACGGAAACCCCGTGGAAAAAAGCAGCATGGATGCGTTCATGAGCTATTTTAGCAGTTTAGGCCAAGACGAAGAACGCCCCGGCCTTACCCGCCTGACCCGCCCTGAGCGACAAACCGGCGGCATCGGCCGGGTGGGCAGCGGTGGCGGCATCAGGAAACTGGGCGAAACCAATAGTGGAGGTATCGGCGGCGTGGGCGCAAATAGCCCAACAAGCGATTTCAAGACCACCTCCTCGCGCAAGAAGCGCCCCTCAAAACAACCCGTCGAGCTGATGCAGGCAGCCGCCAAAGGCGACCTAGACAAGCTGCATGCGCTACTGGAAAAGCAAGTGCCCGTGGACGTGCGCGATAACGAGCGCCGCACCGCGCTGATCTATGCGAGCTGGAACGGCCAGAACGAAGCGGCAAGCCTGCTGCTGGCCGCCGGCGCCAATATCCAGATGCAAGACCGCTACGATAACAACGCGATGGATTATGCGGCGGGGCGCGGGCTGCTGGAAACCGTGGATTTTCTACTCAAGCGCACCCGCACAGCTGATACGGGACGCGCCACCGAATACGCTCGCCTGATCTTGGCCGCCATGACCAACAACCCCGACGCAATACCTCAGGGCTCGCTTTCCACCATCAATCGCATCAGCCCGGAAGATCAAACGCCGCTCATGATAGCCGCCGGCAACGGCCTGCTGGAAATCGCCGAAATACTCATCAAGCGCGGGGCGGATGTGAACCTCCCCAACCGCCAGGGGCAAACGGCGCTGCACTGGGCCGCCTGGAACGACCGCTACGATATGATGGCGATGCTGGTGGCCAAAGGCGCGAAAGTGGATGCGCAAGATCACGCCCGGAATACCCCGCTGATAATGGCTGCGGCGCATAACTGCGTGGCATGCGTAAAGTTCCTGCTAGATAAGGGCGCAGATAAATACAGCGCCAACGCACAAGGCCAGACGGCCTATTTCCAGGCGCAGCCGAATAACAACAAAGAGATACTCTCGCTGTTAAAATAAGTGCGGGGCTGAAAGAGCCTGCTGCACTTAAGCCGCGCTGCTGATGCCTTTTTCTTTGAGCAAATCCTGCAGCTCGCCGCTTTGATACATCTCACGCACAATGTCGCAGCCACCTACGAACTCACCCTTTAAGTATAGCTGCGGAATGGTCGGCCAATTAGTGAACTGCTTGATGCCCTCACGAATTTCGGCGTCCGCCAGCACATTTACATCTTTGTAATCGGTGATACCCACACGCTCGAGGACCTGCGCCACGGTGGCCGAAAAACCACATTGCGGCAGCTGCTTCGTGCCCTTCATATAGAGCACCACATCATTTTCGCTGATGTCTTTTTGGATCTGTTCAAATACGGGGTTGGTCATATGCTTGTCCTTGTGATTATGCCGTTAAAATTTTAGTGGTGACGGAAAGCGCATGCAGCTTTGTGCCCATGCCGCCGCCAAGCGCGTCAAACACCATCTTGTGCTGTGCCACGCGGCTTTTGCCGACGAACTGCGCAGAAGCCACCGTAATGCTGTAATGATCGTTATCGCCTGCCAGATCCTGCAATTCGATAACAGCATCGGGCAAGGCTGCCTTCACCAGCGATTGAATTTCTTGAGCTGTCATTCCCATGGGAACACCTTCCTTGTAAGCCTGAAAAATAGCAATTCCAGTTGACTATGCAAGTAAATGCGTAAGGATGGATGGGCTTAATCTTACCAATTGCGATCGAGGCGCTCTTGAAAACCCGCTTTGCCCTGGCCGCCTGCGTGGCGCTTGCGATGCCCTATGCCGCCCATGCTATCGACGTGGAATCGCCCTATGTCAATAAAGGTGTGGTCGAGCTGGACCTTAAAAATCGCCTCGACTTTGACCATCGCCGCGGCGAGAACGGTTACCGTGAGCATCTTTTTGGCATCGGCTACGGCATCACCGATCGGTGGGGCGTTGAGTTCGATGGCGAACTCTCGGCCAATCCTGACAAAACCTACAGCTACAAGACCACCAAGCTAGAGACCACCCTCCTCTTCACCAGCAAGGGCCAATATTGGGTGGATGCAGGCGTCGAATTCTCCTACGAATTTGCCCACAAGGACACGCTGCACGATCTGTTGGGAGGCTCACTGCTGCTGGCGAAGAATGAGGGGCCTTGGGGTGTGCGCGCCAATATCGGCCTGACCCATGAGGTAGGCCGCCATGCAGAAACCGAAACCGCCGCCACCCTCAAATGGCAGGGCAAATACACGCTGGATGAACACTATGCCCCAGGCCTTGAATATTATGGCGAGTTCGGCGATGTGAATAATATGCCCGGCTTCCACAGCCAGGGCCACCATTTGGGGCCGGCGTTGTTAGGGCAGCTAGCGCCAGGCATAAGCTATGATGCAGGCTGGCTTTTCGGCATTTCCAAAGGTGCCGAAGACCACATCCTCAAAGTGAACCTTTCTTACGAATTCTCGTTGTAAAATGCGCCCAAAATGCTAACTAAAGCCCATCAGCCAAATTAGCAGGAAACCCACAGGAAAAACATGTCCCACGCCTCCGCCGCCAAAATCGCCATCACCCCCGAGATTGTCGCCGAGCATGGCCTGACACCGGACGAATACAGCCGCGTGCTGGCCGTAATGGGCCGCGAGCCCAACCTCGTTGAGCTGGGCATTTTCTCGGTGATGTGGAGCGAGCACTGCTCGTACAAGACCACGCGCAAACATTTGCGCAATCTGCCCACCGAAGCCCCGCATGTGATCTGCGGCCCGGGCGAGAATGCAGGCGTTATCGACATCGGCGACGGCCAGGCCGCCATCTTCAAAATGGAATCGCACAATCACCCCTCGTTCATCGAGCCCTTCCAAGGTGCGGCTACCGGTGTGGGTGGTATCTTACGCGACGTGTTCACCATGGGTGCACGCCCGGTGGCCAATATGAACGCGCTGCGTTTTGGCGAACCCTCGCACCCCAAGACCAAGCATTTGGTCTCCGGTGTGGTGGCGGGCATCGGCTCTTACGGCAATTGCGTGGGCGTGCCCACCGTCGGCGGTGAGTGCATCTTCCACCCTTCGTATAATGGCAACATCCTGGTCAACGCGATGACGGTGGGCATCGCCCCTACCGATAAGATATTCTACTCGGCGGCCGCAGGGGTGGGTAACCCGGTGGTATATGTGGGCTCTAAGACCGGCCGCGACGGTATCCATGGCGCGACCATGGCCTCGGCGGAATTCACCGAAGACTCCGAAGAAAAACGCCCCACCGTGCAGGTGGGCGACCCCTTCACCGAGAAGCTGCTCATCGAAGCCTGCCTGGAGCTGATGGCCACCGACGCGATCATCGCCATCCAGGACATGGGTGCAGCTGGCCTTACCTCCTCTTCGCTGGAAATGTCCGGCAAAGGCGGCACGGGCATCGAGCTCGATCTCGACAAAGTGCCGATGCGCGAAGAAGGCATGACCCCGTATGAGATCATGCTATCCGAATCGCAAGAGCGCATGCTGATGATCCTCAAGCCTGAGAAAGAAGCCATGGCACGCGCCATCTTCGATAAATGGGAATTGGCGTTTGCCACCATCGGCAAGATCACCGACACGGGCCGCCTCGTGCTGAAGATGCACGGCGAAATAGCCGCCGACATGCCGGTGGCCCCGATGAGCGAAGACGCACCGGTCTATGACCGCCCGTGGGTTCCGACCCCCAAGCGCGCCGCACTGGCAGCGGGCGATGTACCCGCCCCCGCATCGCTGGAAGAAGCGCTGAGCAAGCTCGTCTCCTGCCCCGACCTGGCCAGCAAACGCTGGATCTATGAGCAGTATGACCACATGGTGGGCAACGACACAGTGGCCCGCCCGGGCGGTGATGCCGCGATTGTGCGCATCCGCAATAATGAGGGACAGGCTACGCAAAAGGCCCTGGCCATTGCGACCGACTGCACCCCGCGCTACTGCTTCGCCGACCCGATCGAAGGCGGCAAACAAGCCGTGGCCGAAACCTGGCGCAACTTAACGGCGGTCGGCGCGACCCCGCTGGCCATTACCAATTGCCTGAACTTTGGCAACCCGCAAAAACCCGAGATCATGGGCCAGATCGTAGGTGCGATCCAAGGCATGGCCGAAGCCTGCAAAGCACTCAACTACCCCGTCATCTCTGGCAACGTGTCGCTGTATAACGAAACCAACAACACCGGCGTGCAACCCACCCCTGCCATCGGCGGTGTGGGCATCTTGAAAGATGTCGACAAGCACTGCGGCAACAGCTTCACCCAAGCCGGCGATGCCGTGCTACTAGTGGGCGACACACTTGGCCATTTGGGCAGTTCGCTTTACCTGCGCGAAATATTGGGCCGTGAGGACGGCCCGCCGCCGGCTGTGGACCTGGCCACTGAAAGAAAGAACGGCGATTTCGTGCGCGGCCTGATTGCTGCCGGCATGCTTAGCGCCTGCCACGACGTATCCGATGGCGGCCTGCTCGTGGCATTGGCCGAAATGGGCTACCGCCACGAGATCGGTGCGAATATCACCTTCCCCGCCTCCATCCCGGCGCATGCGTTCGCCTTCGGCGAAGACCAGGGCCGTTATGTGCTGGCTGTGCCTGCCGATAAAGCCAAAGCGGTACTTGATGCAGCAGCCAAAGCCGGTGTTTCCATCACACAACTGGGCGTGACACAGACCGGCACGCTTACAGTGGCGGACCATGGCTCGGTTTCGCTTGCTAAGCTGCGGGAACAGCACGAAGCGTGGCTTCCAAACTTCATGAGCGCCTAAACCTACTAGTTATTTGAGGTTTACGCTTTTTTAATAGAAATACGGGATAGTTCAGGGGTTGATTTCGTATTATGCGAACCAAGCCGCAAGGACAGGAAGCCCGCCATGAAAATTCAGACCAAGAACGTCATCATCTGCATTCTCTCCTGTGCATCCATCCTTGGCACCGCAGTGGTCAGCCAGATCAACAATAGCGCATTGATGGGCACGATCGAGACCGAGAACACCATAAGCCGAGTGGTTCAACAGCACATGCAGGGCGACATGATGCACGATGCCATTCGTGGCGACGTGATCAAGATCGTTCTGGCGCGCAAATCCGGCGATAGCGGCTCCATCGATGAGATACGCTCGGAACTGAACGAGCATATCAATGAATTCTCGGATATGGTGAGCAAGAACATGGTCGAGGATATCCCCATGGATATCAAAGCCATGCTAAAGGATGTCTCGGTGATTTTGGATGAATACAAGAACACTGCGCATACCATAGCCGCGCAGAACAGTGCCGAGGCTAACGAGCAGCACATGCCTTTATTCAATGAGGCCTTCGGCAAACTGGAAGACCAGCAAGCTGCAATAAGCGAAAGAATACAGGAATGGTCAAACCACGTGCTGAGCGATGGTAAATCCCAAGCCGATACCGCCTCGAAGATGATGATAAGCTTCCAGCTTATCAACCTGCTCTTTAGCATCAGCCTGCTGGTATATGGCATCGTCGGTATCTTCCGGCCGCAACGCCAGATGATCGAAGCCATGCAAGCGATCGCCGATGGCGACACGGACACCGATATTCCACACCGCACCCGCAAGGACGAGATTGGCGCCATGGCCCGCACCGTACAGATCTTCAAGGACAACGCGCAGCGCATCATTCACCTGGCCAAAGAGCAGCAAGCCCAGCAGGAAAAGGCCTCCGAGCAACGCCGCATAGCGCGCCAGGAAATGGCCGGCAGCTTCGAAGCCAACGTCAAAGGCGTGGTGGATGTAGTCGCCTCCGCCGCCACCGAGATGGATGCCACCTCGCGCTCGGTGGCCAAGATCGCCGAACACACGCAAGGCAAGCTCATCGCGCTTAACGAAGAGATCCAGGGCACGACGCACAACGTGCAGATCGTGGCCAACGCCACCTCCGAGCTTTCTACCGCCATCAACGAGATCAGTCAGCAGGTCTCGCGCTCGACCACCGTTTCCTCCCACGCCGTGGAAGAAGCCCAGCGCGCCGATACCACAGTGCAGAGCTTGACTGAAGCAGCCCAGCATATCGGTGAAGTGCTGGAAATGATCAACTCGATCGCCGCACAGATCAACCTGCTGGCGCTTAACGCCACCATCGAGGCAGCACGCGCCGGCGATGCGGGTAAAGGTTTTGCGGTGGTAGCCTCGGAAGTCAAGAACCTCGCCAACCAAACCACCAAGGCCACCGAGCAGATCTCGGTCTATGTGGAGTCTATCCAATCGGCAACCGGTGAGACGGTAAGCGCTATTAAGCGCATCAACAGCACTATTCACGAGATCAGCGAGATTTCGACGGCGATTGCTGCAGCCGTGGAAGAACAGGGCGTGGTAACACAGGAAATTGCCAAGAACGTGCAGGAAGCCGCGCAAGGCACGGAAACGGTTTCCAAGAACGCAGAGCAACTTTCGATAAGCTCGTCAGAGACCGGAGATGCAGCTAACCAGATGATGGCCGCCACCACCGAGCTTTCGCGTCAGGCCGAAACCCTGCGCACGGAAGTGGAAAACTTCTTAGGCGATATCCGTAAAAGCTGATTTACGTCGTATTTAAGCCGCCAGCAAAGAGGCGAAGACCGCCGCGCCGTCCGTGCCGCCCAGCAGCGCTTCTGCGTGGCGCTCCGGATGTGGCATCATACCAAGCACATTCTTACCTTCATTGAAAATGCCAGCGATGTTAGCCAGCGAGCCATTAGGATTGGCCGCTTCGTTCACCTGGCCGCGAGCGTCGCAATAGGTAAAGGCGATCTGCTGATTGTCCTGCAGGGTTTTAAGCGTCGCCTCATCGGTGAAGTAATTGCCGTCATGATGCGCCACCGGCACGCTTACGACCTGCCCGGCCGCATATTTCGACGTAAAGGCCGTCGCATTATTTTCTACCCTCAGGAACACTTCGCGGCAGATGAATTTCAAATGTTTGTTGCGCAGCAAAATGCCTGGCAGCAGGCCCGCTTCGGTCAGGATCTGGAAACCGTTGCACACACCAAGCACGCGCCCGCCTTTTTTCGCGTGCTCCTTCACCTCGCGCATGATGGGGCTGTGTGCAGCCATAGCACCCGAGCGCAAGTAATCGCCGTAAGAAAAGCCACCGGGAACCACGACCAGATCGACCTTGGGCAGGTTCGCCTCGCCATGCCACACCATCGTGGGAGCAAGCCCCGTTGCGGCCAGCACGGTCTTCGCATCGCGATCGCAATTAGAGCCCGGAAATACGATAACGGCCGATTTCATTAATCCACCAGCTCAAACTTGTAGTTCTCGACCACGGTGTTGGCCAGCAGACCCGCGCACATTTTTTCGACAGCAGCCTGGGCCTTGGCTTTGTCGGTCTCTTTGACCTCGACCTCGATGTATTTACCCTGACGCACGTCTGCCACTTCGGCGAAGCCCATGTTGTGCAGCGCGCCGGCGATGGCGCGGCCCTGCGGATCGAGTACGCCGTTCTTTAAGGTGATATGGATCTTCGCTTTCATTTCTTCTTCTTAGCCTTTGCTTTTTTTACGATGATTTTTGCGGCCTTCTTAGCCGGCTTGGCAACGGCCTTTTTGGCGGTTGCCTTCTTAGTGAGGCTCTTTTTGCCGGCTTTTTTCGGCGGCACCTTGGCGTTCACCTCGATGACATAGCTGCTCTCGCCTTCGCTTTGCGGCAGCACGCCCAGGCGGCGGGCCACTTCGCGATATGCGTCCTCGATCTGGCCCAGATCCTGGCGGAAGCGGTCCTTGTCGAGCTTGTGGCCGGTCTTTGCGTCCCACAGGCGGCAATTGTCGGGGCTGATCTCATCGGCCAGCACGATATGCTCGCGGTCGTTCTCCAGCAAGCGGCCGAACTCGAGTTTGAAATCCACCAGGCGGATACCGATGCCCATGAACAGGCCGGAGAGGAAATCGTTGATGCGGAAGGCATACATGCGGATCTCGTCCATCTCGGCGGGGGAGGCCCAGCCGAATGCGAAGATATGTTCTTCGGTGACGAACGGATCATTGAGCGCGTCGTTCTTATAGCAGTATTCAATCATCGGATGGCCAAGCGCCTTACCCTCAGTCACTGAAAAACGCTTGGAGAAACTACCAGCGGCATAGTTGCGCACGATAATCTCAAGCGGCACGATCTGCACCGCCTTGATGAGCTGCTCGCGCATGTTAAGCGTGCGGATGAAATGGGTCGGGATGCCCATATCGGCAATGCGCGTGAACAGGAATTCGCTGATGCGGTTATTGAGCACACCCTTGCCGCTGATCGTACCTTTTTTTACGTTGTTGAACGCGGTGGCATCATCCTTGAAATGCTGGATAAGCGTGCCCGGTTCGGGGCCTTCGAACAATTGTTTTGCTTTGCCTTCATAGATAGGTTTGCGCGGTGGCATATTTATGATCTTTCTTTTTCTTTCCATCATGAGACTTTCTTAAAGCAATTTTAACCCTATAGCAATAGTTGCCATGGTATAGGTACATGCGTTATATAAAGCCTACTGCAAACACTTACAAGGATTAGACCATGACGACATTCGACAATCGTGAAAAAAGCTTTGAGAACAAGTTTGCACACGAGGAAGAGCTTTCGTTCAAGGCACGCTCGCGCCGCAATAAGCTTTTGGGCGCATGGGCAGCAGGCAAGCTGGGAAAAGCTGGGCATGATGCTGAAGAATATGCAAGAAACCTAGTCTCGCTCGGTGTGGGCCTGGCCGCTGACCAAGCCGATAAGGCGATTATAGCCCACCTAATCCAGGATTTTACGGCAGCCGGCATCGCCATCGCTGAAAAAGAGATACGCGCGCAGATGGAAGAGCTGCTGCAGCAAGCCCGTCAGCAGATATTAGGCGACGCTTCGTAATTTTTGCACGCACGCACCCCCAAAACATTTGCTAAAGCATAGCGTTAGCCGCTATAGTTCCAGCGAATCACTGGAGGGCGGACGTGCTGCACCATTTAATCCCCGATGCGTCGACGCTCGCCGCCTTTGTGCGCCAGCCGCGGCATCTCAGGGCCGGCATGCGCTACGCTCTGGCGGTGCGTCACTTCCCCGCCATCAAGAAGCCGAAAAAGCTTACTACCATCCCCCCGGATGATGAGTTCCGCCACATCTCGTTCACCTATGCGGTGATCGCGCTCTCGGCGCGCATCGCCCGTGCCGGCCACGGCCTTACCCGCCGTAAATACATCGCGTTTCGCGCCGGCTTCCCGCTACGCGATGGCGTGTGTGGCAAGGTGCGCCATTTGTTCCGGCTTGCCTGCGAAGATAAAACCCCGCTGGCTCACTATATTGTACAGATTGAGCAGCTCTTCCCCGAAAGGGCCGATCTATACAGTGAGTTCTTAGACCGGCTGTTCGGCATCGCCACAGCGGACGGAGGTCTTGGCGAAGAAGAAGAGTTGCTATTGCAACATATCGCCAATTCGCTCGCGCTTACCCCCTGGCAATATGCCACCATTCACGCACGCCACCTGGGCAAGCCTTCGGCGCATAAGCAGCTGGGCGTGGCACGCAATAGCCCGGCCAACACCATCAAAAAACGCTATCACCAATTGATGCGTGAATTCCACCCCGACCGCATGGGCAGCCAGCAACTCTCACCGGAGCTGGAACTTTTGCTGCAACTGCGCAGCTCGCAGATCAGCCAAGCCTATCGGCAGCTCACCGGCCACGCGGTTTAGCCCATGCCACTATTACACATGTTCTTTGCCGTGTTGGTGGCGGTCTTATGGGGCGGTAATTTCGTCGCCGCTAAGTTCGGTATGGAATATTTTCCGCCCGTGCTGTTCACCGCGCTGCGATTTATCATTGTGGCGGTGGTGATGGTGGCGTTCGTAAAGCGCCCCACAGCAAAACAACTACTGAACATACTTCCCATATCGCTGATGTTCGCGCTGCATTTTGCGCTTTTGTTCGCCTCGCTCCATGGTGGGCTTACCATTGCCAGCTCAGCGCTGACCGTGCAGCTGGGTGTGCCGTTCGCCTGCTTGCTGGGTGCTGTTTTCCTGGGCGACCGGCTGGGTATGTGGCGCATCAGCGGCGTGGTCATCGCTTTCATCGGCATTGCCATCATCGCCGAAGCGCCGGACGTGTTCGCAAGCCCCATGGCCTTTGCCTTTGCGGTCATCAGCGCGCTCATGTGGAGCATCTCCAACATCCTCATCAAGCGCCTGGAGGGTGTCGAGCCGATGGCCCTGCTGGCTTGGGTATCGGTGTTTTGCGGCCCGATACTGATCCCGCTTTCGTTAGGGTTCGAGTGGGGGCAGTGGCCGTCGCTTTCGCACCTACCGATGAACGCGATGCTCGGCATGGCGTATACCAGCTTCATTTCCACCATCGTAGCCTATGGCATGTGGTATTTCCTGCTCAGCATTTACAGCGTGTCACAGGTCACGCCCTTCTCGCTGCTGGCGCCGTTCTTCGGTATCAGCTTCGGCCAGCTCTTCTTCGCAGAAACCCTGACCAGCCATGTACTACTGGGCGGAGCCATCACCCTTGCGGGCGTGGCGATCATCGTGTTCCGCCGCCCGCGCATCGCCGTGTATGAGAGGGCCGCATGAGGATCATCGAGCGCCCCTCGCCCAATTTCGACACGCGCGACGGCCACAGCATCGACATGCTCGTGCTGCACTACACCGGTATGGCAACCGCCGCAGAAGCGCTGAGCAGGCTGTGCGATCCTGCGGCCAAAGTCAGCGCGCATTATATGGTGGATGAAGATGGCAGCATTACCCGCCTGGTAGCCGAAGACATACGTGCCTGGCACGCAGGCGTAAGCCACTGGCGCGGGCACAGCAATATCAACCAACGCTCGGTCGGCATCGAGATCGTCAATCCCGGGCACGAATTCGGCTACCGCCCCTTCCCGCAAGCACAGATGGAAGCGGTGGTGTCACTTTGTAAAAACATTATTGCTGCGCACCCTATCCCGGCGCGCAACGTGGTGGCGCACTCGGATATTGCCCCTGCCCGCAAGCAAGATCCAGGCGAGCTGTTCGACTGGTCGTGGCTGGCCGCCCAGGGCATCGGCCTGTTTCCCATGCCTGGAAAGACCCTGGCAGAGGCCAGTAAATTAGCCGAGTTCGGCTATGATATGGGCAACGCAGCGGCCGCCATCACCGCATTCCAGCGCCGCTTCCGCCCAGGCTTGCTTTCGGGCCAGTGGGACGACGAGTGTGCAGCTTTGCTTGCCGGGCTGCTTGCCTTGCTATAATATCGCCCCACCAGACAGCCGGATGGCCGCGGGGCGAAAGCCTCGAGGAAAGTCCGGGCTCCACGCAGGCACGATGCCGGGTAACGCCCGGCGGGGGTGACCTTAGGGAAAGTGCCACAGAAAATATACCGCCCCGGAGTATTTATATTCTGGGGTAAGGGTGAAATGGTGCGGTAAGAGCGCACCGCGCTACTGGCAACAGTAGTGGCAGGGCAAACCCCATCGGGAGCAAGACCAAATAGGGATGACGTGTTGCTTGCGCACTATGTCATCCGGGTAGGTTGCACGAGGTGTTGGGCAACCAGCACCCTAGATGAATGGCCATCACCTGCTGTGTGTCACAGCGCGGCAGGTACAGAACCCGGCTTACAGGCTGTCTGGTATTTATTTCAGAAAAAATGAAACGCTAACTAGCGCGAGCGGCCCGAGCTGCGCGGCGCCGCACCTGCACCACCCCCACCCGTGCGGCCGAAGCTGCGCGGCATACGCGGCCCGCTGGAACCCACACCACCAGAAGTGCCGCTTCGGCCCGAGCCGTTGCGCGGGCCTTTGAGGCCGAGGAATGCCGAGAGGAATTTGGTGATACCGCGCAGGTAGTTCTTGCCGTTGCCGGTGCCCCACACATGCACGCCCTTCCAGGCGCCAAGCGTGCTGCCGCCGATGCCACCCCACACGTTACTTTCCGCGCCACCCCACACGTTGTCCACCATCGTGCCCCAGACGTTATCGTTGTAAGTGCCCCACACGTTGTTGGAGACCACACCCCACGAGGTCACGCCCGCCTGCGCGCCGGCACTCATATGCCCATCCTCATGCGTGCCGTGCACGTTGCCCTGTAGCTGCGGCACTGCGTGCATGGAGGCTTGCGCATTTTGCGGTTTATGGTCATACAGCGGAGCGTTCGGGTCGATGCCGAACTGGCCCGTCTCCGGGTTCCAGCCGTTCTGCATAGCCTGCATCTTGCGCAGGTTAATGTAGTACGGACTGTATTTATCGATCGAATCGCGGATGAAAAGCTCGGTAGCAAGCGAGCGCGGCTTGTATTTGCCGCCGGCGAAACCGCCGAAGAACGCGATCTTACCGTTCTTGGTGTTGATCTTACCCACCTTGTTACCGGCTACGTCGTAAATGCCGCCTTTTTGCGTCACCCGGCCATTATGATAGACCTTGGGCTGCACAATGACCATCTGCCGCATAATCTTGGCCTGTTGTGCGGCTTTTTTCATAGCGATCTGTTTGAGCGCATTTTCCGCGCGGACGGACATTTTGCGCGTCGCCTGCTTCGCGCCCGGCAAGGAGAAGGTGTGGGTCTTGCCACCCATGGCGGCTTTGCGGTCTTCAGCAAGTTTTTGTTTTAGAAGAAACTTATAGCGATCCACCGCAGGCATTTTGCCTTTTTTCTGAATCTCGATGCGCATAAGTTCGCTGGCAGGGCTGCGCTTGCCATTATTTGATCTGCCACCGCTAAAATAACGTATACCCATGGCCTAATTATAACTAATATAGGGCCTTCCAGATAGTATATTTTTATGACAATTATGCTAACAAACCCTTTGAAAACCCTGCTGAGTGCCGTTGTCGCGGCCAATCTGGCGCTGGCCACCCCCGCCCTGGCCTGCAAGGATCATGCGGCCCAGGCTGCGCAGAGCACAAAGACCCACCCCTTGAGCATCCAAAGCAATGGTAGGACCTATCCTTTTACCGTGGAGCTGGCCAGCACGGCCGAAGAAAAGCAAACGGGGCTGATGTACCGCACCAAGCTCGCCAAGGATACCGGCATGCTCTTCGTGTGGGAGAACGACATAGAAGCCAAGATGTGGATGAAAAACACCAAGATTCCGCTGGATATGCTGTTCCTAGATGCAAACGGCCAGATCAAGCATATCCATGCCAACGCTGTCCCTGATTCACTCGATAGGATCGGCGCGGGCCAACCGGTGCGAGCCGTGCTGGAGCTACCCGGCGGCACGGCCGCCGCCAAGGGCATCAAGGAAGGTGATAGGGTTATCTTCCCGGGGCTTGGCTCGTGATAAACGCCGCGTTGCTTTGTCTGCTTGGGTTTATCTTGAGCTTCTCGGCCGCGCCCGCCTATGCGGTGCAGGAAGTGCCCTTACTTTACAGCCGCGACCAGGTGATCGTGTGGCGCAAAAGTCTGCGCGAAGATCCCTCGCTTCTGCCATGGCAAAAGAAGGATGCGCAGGAGCGCAACAAGCTCAGCTTTAAGGTAGAAGTGCGCGATGGCCGCACGCTGTATAACCAGCGCGACTGGTTCAACCTCAGCAGCTACGAAGAAAAAAGCGGCGTGCTGCTGATGTTCCCCGGCCCTACGCAGTCGCCCATCATTCCCTCGCGGCAATATTCGCCGGTGGATATTCTCTTCATCGACCAGCAAGGCACAATCGTTCAGATCGTACCCAGCATCCTGCTTTCTGAGCTGCAACAAGAGATCATGCCTGAATCGCCAGTACTGGCGTTCTTATTCCTCAAAGCTGGCATCTGCGAGAAGCTGGTGATTGCACCGGGCGACGAGGTGGAATACGAAGCATTCAAGAAGCCGCCGACTGTGCTTAGCGCACCGGTCAAACCCCAAAGCGGCAACACACCTGCAACTAGTGCGGCACCGGCTTCACTCCCGCCACCCAAAGCCACGCCGAAGGTGCAGATCATCGGCTCGGAGCCAAGCAACCGCCCCAAAGCGCCGATAAGCGAAGAGCAAAAGATGCTCAAGAACCTCTACGGGCAGCCCGAATCGCGCTAGGCGATTTTAGGCAAGTTTCACCTGTTTGCGGGCCTTAATCCGCATGTTCCATTCTTCCAGGTAAAGATAGATCACCGGGGTGATATACAGCGTCAGAAGCTGCGAAGTAAGCAGACCGCCCACCACCGCAATACCCAGCGGCTGGCGCAGTTCAGAACCCGCACCATAGCCCACCGCAATCGGCAGTGTGCCGAACACGGCCGCCATCGAGGTCATCATGATGGGGCGGAAGCGCAGTAAACAAGCCTTGAAGATCGCGTCATAGGGGGTGCTGCCTTCGGCGCGTTCACCGATGGCAAAATCCACCATCATGATAGCGTTCTTCTTGACGATGCCGATCAGCATCACCACGCCGATCATGGCGATCACGCTTAGGTCTTTGCCAAAGATCATAAGCATCAGCACCGCACCCAGGCCCGCCGAAGGAAGGCCCGACAAAATAGTGATGGGGTGGATAAAGCTTTCATACAGCATCCCTAGAATAATGTAGATCACCAGCACAGTCAGCAGCAGAAGCGCCCCCTGCCCGGCCGCCGAATCCTGGAAGGCCTGCGCTGTACCCTGGAAGCTGGTGGCAACCGTGGCCGGCAAGCCCAGTCGTTTTTCAATATTCTCGATAGTGGAAACCGCCTTGGAAAGCGGCATATCCGGCTGCAGGTTGAATGATAGCGTCACCGCAGGTAGCTGGCCCTGATGGTTCACCGAAAGCGGCCCCGTGCCTTGCGCCACAGTGGCGATAGCATCCAGCGGCACGAGCTGGCCATCGCGGCTGCGCACATAGAGGTCCTTGATGTCATCGGGCGAGCGCTGCGCACTGGCCGGCACTTCCAGGATAACCTGATAATCGTTGGACGGGGTATAAAGCGTCGCCACCTGCGCCGTGCCGAACGCGGCATACATCACCGTGCGCACCGAGTCGAAATCCACCCCCATACGCGCGGCCTTTTCGTGGTCAAGCACCAGGCGTGCCTCCAGGCTTTTAAGCTGCAGGTCGGTGGTAACATCCAAGAAACCCTCGGCTCTGGCCAGATTCTCTTCTATCAGCTGCGCCCAGTGATAGAGCTCCTCCAGATCGTTGCTTTGCAGCGTGTATTGATAGAGCGACTTGCTCTGCCGGCCGCCGATCTGGATGTTCTGCACCGGCTGCATGAACACGTTGATGCCTTGCACGCCAGAAAGGTTTTTTCGCAACCGTGCAATCACCTTTTCGACGGAATCGCGCTGCGCTTGCGGTTTAAGCGAAAAATGCAAACGCCCGGAGTTATACGAGCCTCGCCCGCCACCCACCGCATAAAAAACATTCACCACAGCCGGATCGGCGCTGATGATCTCGACCACCTGCTTCTGCTTTTCTACCATCGCTTCGAAGGAGATATCCTGCGCGGCTTCGGTGGAGCCAAAGACGAAGCCCGTGTCTTCCGTTGGGAAGAAGCTTTTGGGAACCCACATGAACACGAACACGGTGGCCACCGCACTGGCGATGGTCGCCCAGAGCGTGACGCTGCGATGACGAAGCACTATATGCAGGCTGCGCTCATAGAGGTGCAATAGGCGGTTGAACGCCGCTTCGAGCTTTTGCGCCCAGGCCGGCTCCTGCTCCTCGTGGCGGACAGGCTTAAGCCAGCGGCTGCACAGCATGGGTGTCAGTGTCAGCGATACGAAGCCTGAAACCAAAATGGCCATGCTAATCGTGATGGCGAACTCACTGAACAGACGCCCTACGATGCCGCCCATGAACAGCACAGGGATGAACACCGCCACCAGCGACAGCGTCATGGAAATAATGGTAAAGCCGACCTCGCGCGAACCCTTGATAGCTGCCTCCAGCGGCGACAGGCCCTTTTCCAGATGGCGAATGATATTTTCAAGCATCACAATAGCATCGTCCACCACGAAGCCGACGCAAAGGGTCAGCGCCAGCAACGAAATATTGTTGAGAGAAAAACCCAGCAACGCCATGCCGCCATAGGTAGCCACGATCGAAAGCGGAACTGCAATGGCGGGAATCACCGTCGCCGTTACTTTGCGCAGGAACAGGAAGATCACCAGCACCACCAGCACCACGGTGAGCTGCAAGGTAAACTGCACGTCATGCACCGAATCGCGCACCGAAACCGAACGGTCGAACATGGTGGTAAGCTTAACCGACGGCGGCAGCTGCGCTTCGAACACCGGCAGCAATTTGCGCACGCTTTCCACCACTTCGATGGTGTTGGCGTCCGACTGGCGCTGAATGGCCAGCACCACCGCACGATCACCGTTAATCGCACCTATAGAGCGCAGATCCTGCACTGAATCGGTGACTTCGGCAACGTCGCCCAGCCGCACAGGCGCGCCATTGCGCCAGGTGACAATCAGCGGACGGAACTGCGCCGCATTCTCCGGCTGGCCAGCCACTTTCAGGTTGAATAGCTGCTTGGCCCCGCTGATGACACCCACCGGTTTATTGGAAACCGAGGCGGCCACGGCGGTTTTGAGCTCGTTGAAATCCAGGTCATAGGCAGCGATGCGTTTGGGATCTGCCTGCATGCGCACGGCGTATTTCTGCTCGCCGTATATCTGCACCTGCGCCACGCCTTGCAGCGTGGAGATACGCTGCGCCATCAATGTGTCGGCTAATTCATTGACGCGTGCGATCGGCAACACATCGGAAGACACCGCGATGAACAAGATGGGCTGGTCGGCCGGGTTCACCTTGCGGAAGGATGGCGGCGTGGTCATCTCGTCGGGCAGTCGGCGCTGCGCGGTCGCAATGGCCGTCTGCACGTCCAGCGCCGCGCCGTCGATGCTGCGGTCCAGCTCAAACTGCAGCGTGATCTGCGTGCTGCCCAAAAAGCTTGTAGACGTCATCGAGGAGATGCCAGAAATGGTCGAGAATTGGCGCTCCAGCGGCATGGCCACCGAGCTTGCCATCGTCTCGGGGCTTGCACCGGGCAAGCTCGCCGAGACCTGAATGGTCGGAAAATCCACGCGCGGAAGCGCGCTCACCGCCAAGCTGCGATACCCCGCCCAACCCCCAACGATGATGGCAAGCATCAACAGCGTGGTAAAAACCGGACGGCGGATGCAGAACTCGGAAAGATTCATATGCGCAAGCTTTTATGGTTTGTAGACAATCTCTTCGGTTTGGCCTTTGGGCGAGACGATCTCAACGGCTACACCGTCAGCCAGGCGCAAGATACCGTCTATTGCCACTTGCTGTCCGTCTTGCAGGCCGGCGGCAATCACGGCCAACTCACCGGTATTACGCACCACTTCGACGGGCGTTTTGATGGCTTTGCCGCCTTCTAAGCGAAAGACGAAATGCTTGCCCGTGTCGCCCTGCACCGCGACGGCCGGAATGGTCAGGGCCGCACGATCATGCCCGAGCTCAAGGGTGAGTTTTACGAACATGCCAGGCCACAGCGCCTCTTGCTCGTTGGCAAAGACCGCGCGCGCGGCAAAGCTACCCGTGCTCGCATCGATGGTATTGTCAATATATTCCAGCGTGCCGCCGGCGATCTGCCCGCTGCCTTCACGCTCTGCTGCAACCGACACAGCACTACTCATGGCAAGTTTCACCTGCTCATAATAACGCTCAGGAATGGAGAATTGCGCACGGATGGGGCTTACACGGTTGATGGTCACGAGCGCCTCCGTGTCGCCAGCACGCACGTTATTGCCGCGTGTGACATTGATCGTGCCGGCGCGGCCGCTAATCGGCGCGGTGATGGTGCAGTAGCTGAGCAGTACGCGGGTGTTTTCGAGGCTTGCCTGCGTGGCGTTGACAAGGGCCTGCTGCCCGATGAAGGCCGCCTTAGTATCGTCCACATGCGACTGCGAAACCGCCTTGGTGGTGATGAGCTGGCGGGCACGCTCATATTGCAGGCGCACATTTTCCAGCGTCGCCTGTTCTTTTTGCACGCTGGCCTCAAGCTGGCGGATCTGGGCTTTTAAGCTGCGGTCGTCGAGCACGAAAAGTACTTGCCCCTGCTCCACCGTGTCGCCGTCCTTGAACGGCACATCGACGATCTGCGAGTCGATGCGCGATTTGATAGCCACCGTCTCATACGCCACCACGTTGCCCGCAAGCGAAACGTTCAGCGGCACATCACGCCGAACTGCGGTAGCGGCGCTTACCTGCGTGGCGGAAACGGTGATCTTATCCTTGCCTGCACCAGACAGAAAATGCTCACCGACCAAAGCAATCGCTGCCAATACTACTATCGCTATCAGCCAACGCATGGCACACCCGCCTTGCTCTGACATAGATTACCCTTGATCTTCTGAAGCGCATTAAGTAACGCACGGTGTTCCTCCTGGCTTACGCCCTGGAGTGCTTCACGACGTGTTTGCAGCGCCAGTGCACGGATCTGGGTGGTGATCTCCTCGGTACGCGCGGTCAGGAAAAGTAGCTTGGCGCGGCGGTCCTTCGTGTCGGCGCGGCGCTCAACCCAGCCTGCCTCTTCCAACCTGTCGATCAGGCGGGCAACCGTCATCGGCTCCACGTCCAGCTTGTCGGCCAGCTCGACCTGGTTGATGCCAGGGTGGCGACGCAGCGTGGCCAGCGCCATCCACTGCGCGCGGGTAAGCCCAAGCGTACGAGCACGCCGATCGAAACGTTTTTTCATCAGCCTTGCGATATCGTGAATGAGCCAGGATTCGGTCACTTCATCCTGACTGGTGATGTAAGTAGCTTCCAAGGGTGTATTCATAACTACCTCTCTCTAGCTGGAAGATGTGGAGGCTTATTATAAATATGCTTATTAATTTGCGCAAGTGGGTAAACGCCGCTAAAAGCGCTTACCTTACAGGCTTTTTACGGGTTAATTTTGGGGGCGCAGGCTGCCGAACAACCCATCCGCTTCGTCTTGCGGGCCAGCGGTGAAGTACAGAGCGTTCGTATCGCCCAAGCTCTCGCCGTTGCCGAACAGCAGGCCCCATATTTTGTCGATCACCACGGGCTTGCCGTTAGGTGCGCGCAGGTAATCGATGAACTGACGGGTCCTAGCATCATAAGCAGCAATGGTCCCATCGCCAAAATTGGCCACCAGCAGCGAGCCCGAAAGCGCACCGAATTTCGCCGGGGCAAAGGCCAGGCCCCAGGGCGCGCTTAAATGGCCGCCATCTTTCCACACCGCCACCAGCTTGCCGCTTTCGGTGAACTCCGCCAAGCGCCCATTGCCAGGCTTGGAGGTGTCTTCCTCACCCACGAAGAGCTCGCCTTTTTTGCACACGCCTTTTTTCACTTCTTCCTTGGGGCAGGCTTGCGTCAGTGCATAGGTCACAAACACGCGATGGCCTTGCGATGTGGTGAAACTCTGCACATTGAAGGGGGCGTATTCGCCCGGATCGACCTTACCGTTTTTATTGTCATCGAACGGCGCATCGAAGGTAAGGTCTTTGGGCTGGAACTTGCCGTTGAACAGGCGGATAGCTGGCTTCGCGCCAAAATCGGCCACATAGAGCGTGTCGTAATCGTGGCTTAATGCTAAGCCAAAGAACTGAGCACCCTCAGCCGATTGATCGATGACCGTGATAGCTTCATCCGAGCGATCGAAGCTTCCATCGGCCTTTTTGCGTTCCGTCCAGGCGGAGATGATGCCGCCGTCGCTAGCGAAGAGGAATTTTGACGGGGCGGTAATCTGCCCAGCGCCTTTTACTTGCTGCGTGATGACAAAATCGCTCGTGCTGTCGGAATAGACCACGCCCGTGCCGAAATTCTCTTTGCCTCCGACCGGGAATTTCACATATTTAAGGTTGTCAGTGTGCAGCTTGCGCAAGCTTGCATCGGGCGAATTTTGCACATCGCCCACATATTCAAAACTGGTGTCGCCGCCCACCACCCAGAAATGACCACCCGCACCCTTTGGCCGGTTAGCGATGCCCCAAGGCATTGATCATAGTCTTTTCCACCGTGGCGGCTTTGTAGCTCGGTTTGTTGGCCACGAAGTTGCTTTGCACATACGCGTTGGGGCCTTCAGGTTTGGGCGCCTCATCGATGCATGCGGCGACGAGCAGACCCAAAGAAAGTGAGGCGGTACAAACAATGGTACGGGAAATAAGCATGACAATTCCTTAAATACTAGGGATGAGGCCTCTTTATAATGAGAATGATTATCAGCCGCAATAAAATAAATAGCTAGTAAAGTTAGAAACTTACATATCTGTCTCACAAAAACACAATCCTATTGCCAATCATCCGCCCAACCTTATATTAAGGCCATCATCATCCAATAGAAAACATAGGCTAATATGCAATCCGCACGCCCTTCGCACGCGTCCAAGTCAAAACTCAATGCCATCAACATCCTGATCGCCGATCCGGACGAGCGCATCACTAAAGTGCTCGCCGACACACTCAAGGCGATGGGCTTTGGCAAGGTCGTGGAAGTGCGCAACGGCGATGCGGCGTTGGCTCTGCTGGCCAAAGAAAATTTCGACCTGCTCATCACGGACTGGCAGATGCGCCCGACCGACGGTATCACACTGATCGGCCATTTGCGCCGCGCACCCGATTCGCCCAACCGCACACTACCCATCATCATGCTAACGGGCCGCGCTGAAGCAGTCGACGTCGAAGCGGCGCGCGATAACGGCGTCACTGAGTTCATCGTCAAACCCTTCACCGCCCGCAGCATCTATAAGCGCATAGAGCAGATCATCGACCGGCCGCGCGGCTTTGTCATCGCACCAGGCTTCATCGGTCATGATCGCCGCCGCAAAGAAGCTGAGCCAAACCCTGAGCGTCGCAAAAAAGCACCCCAGCCACTGCTTTCCGCACCGAACTATTTTGCCAAAGAGCATTATATCTCCAAGATTATCGCGCCGGATTATTCGGTAAAGAAAAAGCTAGGTCACGCGGGCGATCTTTCGCTGCTTATCAACGAATCGGTGCTTGAGATCGCGCAACAGACCATCGACAACCTAAAGACCGACTCACTTAAATGGGTGCAGGACGACCTTAATGAACTAGAACGCCTGTATGAAAAGATCGTACGCGAGCCCAAAGATGAGACCCACGAGGCCATGCTTGAGTTGCTGATCTCCATTAAATCCAATACCGGCACGTTCGGCTATCATATCGCGTCCAGCGTCGCTCAGCAGCTTTACAAGTTCATGCGCATGAACTATCAGGGCGGCAACGAGCAGCACCGCATCATCATCGAAAAGCACATCCAGTCGCTAAAAGTGATCTTGGCCAATGCGCTGACCGGCGGTAAATCCCATTTCGGCGAAGACCTGCTTTCTGGCCTGAGCCTCATGATCTCGAAATTCTGGCGTCCCTAAATATCCGATTTCTTGTGCTGCACGTAGGCCGAGTTCTGCTCCCAAAGACGTGATATTTCGCGCTCGATGTGTTCTTGCTCCATCCCGATCTCCTCCATCACCAGCCGCGCGATACGCAAAGAGGATTCAAGTGTTTCGGCCACTACGTATTTCGCGCCCATCTCATACATCTTCACCACCTCGGCCGTGTCTTTCGAGCGCATCACCACAGGCAGTAACGGCCATTCTGAACGCAGGGATTTTAGCACCGCTTCGCTGATATCATGGCTGTCGATAGCGATCACCGCGGCAATCGCCGAACCGTTATGTATCTTCTGCCAAAGCTCGGTCTTGCGCGCATCGCCGAACACCACGTTGTACCCGTCCTTGCGCAGCTCTTGCACCAGGGCGGGGTTATGATCCACCGCAAGGTAAGAAAGGTTCTGGTCTTCCAAGATACTACCTAGCTGCTGTCCCACTCGGCCAAACCCCACCAATAATATGTACTCACGGTCTTCTTTGTTGATCTCGCCGACAGAGGCCATTTCTGGAAACAAGCGCCCGGCCAGCTCGCCAGCCCTGGGTGCAATCTTAAACAGCAGCGGCGAGCACATCATGGCCAGGGCGGTCACCAACAGAAAGAATTGCCCATCTTGCTGGGGCAGCACACCGGCGGCCAGGGCCGCACTTAATATCAGCAACGCGAACTCGCCGGGCTGGGCCAACATCACCGCCACCTGCGCTGCATTACGCCCAGAAATCCGAAACGTCGTGCAAAGCGGGAATAGGATGATTGCCTTTATAGAATAGATACCCACCACCGAGAGGAACAGGTATAGCGGCTCGCGCAGCACCTCGCGTATATCAATCATCATGCCGATTGAAAGAAAGAAGATACCCAGCAGCAACCCTTTCAGCGGGCTTACGATAATCTCGATCTCATGACGAAATTCCGTCTCGGCGATGAGCATGCCCGCCATGAACGCGCCCAGCGCCAGCGAAAGCCCAACATACTGCGTAATCACCGCGCAGCCGACCACCACGAACACGGTGATAGCGCTCAGCCACTCAGGGTTACGCGAAGCGCTGACCGTGCTTAACAGCGGGCGCAGCAGCTTGCGTCCGAGCACATACATCAGCGCGATAGTGACAAAGCCGATACCCAGCGCGCTGCTGATGTCCATAAGCACGTTGCCATCCTGGCTGCCGGAGAACGCTCCCACCAGTACAATGATTGGCACAACGGCCAGATCCTGCATCAGCAGAATAGAAAAACACAACACCCCCACCTGTTTGCTGATATGCCGGTTCTCCTCCAACATATGCATGACAATGGCAGTAGAAGACAGTGCCAGCGACGCACCAATCAGCACCGAAGCCTGCAGCGAGTTAGGGAAGCATATGGCAACCAGGAAAATGGCCGTGGCGGTAACCAGTATTTGCGCGCTGCCCAAGCCCAACACAAAGCGCTTCAGCTCACGCAGACGATCGAGCGAAAGCTCCAGCCCGATCATAAACATGAGCGCCACGATACCGAGCTCACCCAGCAGGTTGATGGTGGTGAATTCTCGAATGACGAATGGGTCAATCCAGCTGGTATCGGTAGGCAACAAGGTAATGCCATACGGGCCGATAAGAATGCCGCAGAGCAGGTAGGCCAGGATCGAAGACATCCGCAGCCGCTGCAAAAGCGGCACGGCCAGGCCCGCAATACCAAAAAACAGTAACAAGTTGGACATGACGTCCAGCATATGCTGATTGTGGGGCAGGCCTGCTTCCATCCACTCTCTTTCGTTGCACTATCGGTTAACCGGGCCGCAAGGCCACCCAGCCACCATACCCCAAGAGCGTGTAAAACTTCAATAGCTTGCTAAGCGAGCGCAAGCCCAAAGCCAAACCAGTCTTTATGGCTTACCGAAATAGAGTATCGGTAGGATATTGGAATATTTATCCGTCCACAGGCGGACATCCTTGATGCCGTCCTTTTGCAGGCTATTCCAATTCTTCATGCGCTCGACCACAGGCTTGAGGTCGTCATGGTGTTTGGCAAGCACAACCCAGCCAGAACTGTACATCAGCGGGTTATTTTGATGGTACAAAAATTCCCCGTAATAGCCCTTGATATCTGTTTCTTTCGCGTAGGCGCGGAAGATGGAGCGCAGGTCCATGTAGCGATTGGAGATGTTAAATGCCATGACACCGCCGGGGGCAAGCTTGCTGAAATACATGTCGATGGCTTCCTTAGTCAGTAAATGCACCGGCACAGAATCCGAGCTGAACGCATCGATGATGATAAAGCCGTATTTCCCATCTGGCTCTTCAGCCAGCTTCAGGCGCGCATCACCCACGACAGTGCGCTTTTCCACCGGACAATCGCGGTAATAGGTAAAGTAGCGATCGTCCTTAGCCAGCTCGATGACCTGCGGGTCGATCTCAAATATATCGACCTGTCGCCCCTGCCCGAACGCACAGAATACCGTGCCGATGCCAAGCCCAGCCACCGCCACCGGCTTGTCCTTAACCTCGGTCAGCATATCCCGGTATATCATCTTGACAGGCTGGTAGTAGCTTGTCATATCCAAACGCCTATCGGGTTTCTGACTTTGTAACCCATGGGTGGTGGTGTTATGCAGCACCTTGTTAGTCTGCAAAGCCTTATCGGAGAGAACACGGTAAACTCCGAAGAAATTACGGAACGTCTCCATCTCGCGCAGCCCCGGGCTTTTATCATGGTATCCTGTATACAAGAATATAAACAACGACAGCAGCATGGCCTGACGGCGAACGTTGCGCATCCACAAGAACAGGTAAATCGCCAAAGGGGTGCAGAGCCACATCAACAGAATCAGTGTGGGCGAGTTCTTCCAGACGATGCTGGGCAGCTTGTCCTGCCAACGATGCAGCCAATCATCATACTGCTGCGGCCAGATCGATATGGCCAGAACGAACAGCAAGGCAGGTATGGCTGCCGTAAGCACCGCCAGCACATCTTGCCCAAAACCCTTACGGTCAGACATGTGCATATGTGCCAGGGCGACAATCGCGATCATAAAAGTCAGCGGATATTCAAGCGGGATGACAAAGATCAGCGGCACGATCACCACGTTGATTACGCCACCCAATGCCCCGCCAAATGACATCCACAGATAGAATTCTCCTAAGCGGCGCACACCTGGCTTATGCTTGACAACCTGCATGTGACACGCTGTGGAGATCATGAATAAGAACAGCAGATGCACAAGCACTTCGTCCACATCCCCCAGATAGTAAAGAGCGGCAACACAGAACAAGACCATCGGAATGGGCGCATAATTCTTTTTGAACGCTGGTAACGCACGGTCAGAAAAGGCAATAATGATCGACAGCAGATAGATCATCAGCGGTATCACCCAGAAAAGCGGGGTGGAGGCCACGTCGGTGGTGATGTAGGTGGTTACGCTCATCATCAGACTGCACGGCAACAGCGAGAACAACACCCAAAGCCCGCGGCGACGCCAGGTTATTGCTACGTCCTCGTCTTGGGAGGCGTTCACCACAGGTGCAGCAGCCCGATCACGCGGAGTTTTGACTATGCTGTAAAATCCAACAGCAATCAGCAGCGCAGCAAAGGCCCGCACGCCCCACCCCCAATACGTCGTCTGATCATACAGGTCGAATTGCCACTCAATCCATAGCGGATAAGCTAGCAGGGCCAGCAAACTGCCTGCATTGCTCGCGCTATAAAGCGGATAAGGATTTTGTGCCTTGTCACCGCTACACGAGAACCAGTACTGGATCAACGGAGCGTTGGCAGCCAGCGCAAAAAACGGCAGTGCTACGGTAGCGGCAAATATGCTTATCATCCATATGATCGGTTGCTCGGATACTCCGTCGACAGGCAGATCGAATACTTGAAGCGGCAGAAAACATGTTGCCACTAGCAGATACAGGCCGGCATGCACTGCAAGCTGCATACGCAGCGAGCGCAGGCTGATCACCCAATAGGAATAGGCGTAGCCGGCAAGCAGCAGGATCTGGAACACCATCAGCGCCGTGTTCCACACATAAGGTGTGCCGCCCAGATAGGGCAGCAAGACCTTGGTGATCATGGGCTGGATCTGGAACAGGAACCATGCGCTTAAGAAAGAAACGACGCTAAACAGAATGATTCTCATGATGCCCCAAACTCCATATGACCGTTCACATCCGCTGTAGCAGAATCCGGGTGCACTGGCAATCAACGTTTAAAGCAAGATCTTAGGATATAAGAAATATTACTTAAGCGGGGCTAACAAGGCTTACGAGCACTTTGTCGACACGGGTGGCATCCATGTCCATCACCTCAAATTCCCAGCTGCGCCAGCGGAACTTGTCACCGGCCTTGGGAATATGGCGCAGCTCGTGCAGCACGAAACCGCCGATAGTGGTGTAGCCGCCCTTGTCCGAGGCGATCTTGCCCAGACCAATGACCGCTTCTGCCTCATGCAGCGAGAACCCGCCATCGACCAGCCAGCTACCGTCCTCACGCTGGATAGCCTGGTAGCTATCGCGGTGGGAGGGTTCGGGCAGCGTGCCGACGATAGATTCCATCACGTCCTTCAGGGTCACGATACCTTCAAGGCCACCATATTCGTTCACCACGATAGTCAGGGCAACAGCGGATTGCTTGAACTTTTCGAGCGCCTCCAGCACGGTGGTGGATTCCGGCATAAAAAGCGGCTTGCGGATGATGCTGCGCAGGTTCAGCTCGCTTTCGCCCAGCTGCAACACCACGTCCTTGAGCACTACCATGCCGAGTACATTTTCGATCTTGCCTTCGCACAGCAGATAGCGCGAGTGGCGAGTGACCCGGATCTTGGCTAACAGCGACTCGCGCGATTCGTTCACATCCACCCAGACGATATCCTTGCGGTGCGTCATCGTGGCGCTGATATTCATGTCGTCTAAGCGCATGATGCGTTCCATCATCTGCTTTTCTTCCGGCTCGATGCTTCCGGCCTGCGTGCCCTCGGCGATGATGGCCTTTACCTCTTCAGTGCTGACAAAGCTATCTAGTTCCTGGCGGATACGCAACACCGCCAGCACAAATTTGTTGGACACATCAAGCAGTTGCACCAACGGCTTGGTGAGCTTGCCCAACCACCAGATGGGCACGGCAATGAACACGGCCACACGATCAGCATAGCGCAGCGCAATCTGTTTAGGCACAAGCTCGCCGATGACCAGCGAAAGATAGGTCACGACCGTTACCACCAAAGCGATGGAAACATCGTCGGCGTACTGGCCGAAGTTAGGATAGGCGGCGGATATATATTCGCTTAAGGGGCCGGCCAGTGTCACACCGCTATACGTGCCCGAGAAAATGCCAATCAGCGTGATGCCGATCTGCACGGTGGAGAGAAACTTGCTTGGGTCCTCCTTAAGCTCCAGGGCGATCTTGGCGCTTTTATTACCGGCATCAACCAGCGCAAGCAAGCGGGCCTTGCGCGAGGAAACCACGGCAAGCTCGGTCATCGCAAATACGCCGTTTAGCAATATAAGAAATAGAATGATCAGTATGTCGAACCACATGATAGGCGCATTATACGAGTATCTACGCAACTAGCAAAAACTTAGCGATGGCAATATAAATGTTATTATTCAACATTATAGATAATTACAAAGTTTTAATCGCCGCGTTATCGCCCGCTTATGCGATGTGCGCTAGGCTATTTACATGAAAACATCGAAGCTTTGTTTAGCCGTGCTGCTGTGCTTTTACACGCACGCAGCATTTGCGCAACCCACCCCGCATGCCACCGTGCATGACTGGCATGGGGTGGTGGCAAGCTTACGCGCCAACGGCATAAGCCCCAACTCCGCCCCGTGGCATATCATCAACAGCGCCTGTGCACCCGGCGCGTCACTGGATTCGCCCGAATTCGCCGAGTGTCAATTTGCCAAAGCGATGAATTACGCAGAGCATAAAAGCGACCTGCGCCTGTGCGATGCCGAGGCACGCGGCGCATTCCCCCACGCGCTGATGGACCAACCCTCCATCTACCGCCGGCCTTACTTAAGCCAGGAGCAATGGCTGCAGCTGCACTATGTCGAGCTTAAGGCCGCGCGCACCGGCTATGTCGGCCGCTGCATGGCCGAGCTCGGTTGGAAAAGCGCCGATAATTATTTGATTGGTAAACGGTAGCAGTGAAATAGTCGGGGCGAGAAGATTGACTGCGGCATGCTGGCCTTGCCCAAGGCGCTGGCGCGTCAACATCGCCTGCTGCCGATGTTACGAACCTCCTTCGGAGGCAGTATTCCTGCCTTACCATTTAAAAAGCCGCATGAAGCGGCTATTTTTAATGGTCGGGGCGAGAGGATTCGAACCTCCGACCCCCAGTCCCCCAGCCCACCACTTCTCGTTATATCTCAACGAAAGTTCCAACTATTTGAGCAATTTTCAGCAATGGAAACTGCGGGTTTGCGCAGGAGAGTTGGAACTAAAATTGCCTACTAGCGTTGATCAAGTTGATCATGTGTAAGAATACTAGAAACGTAATAAACCGTTTTATTACTATTGGGGATAAGCATTAATCTGCGCCCATCGTTTTTCCCCAAAAGTTTAATTTTGAAAACACCTTTTTCACTTTGGTGCTTTTTAAAATCGAGCTTTGGATCAACGTGATTTGTATCAAAAACCGCTTTTGTTTCATCGTACCGAGCTCGCATAGTACGATCTCTATTATTTAGCTTCTCAAGTTGCCGATTAGCCCCTTTATCCAATAATAGTATATCAGGTAAAAGACGCTCATATTGTTTAGTTACAAAAACAGGCAAACTAGCAGTGGTATAGCCATCACCGCTATCCCATTTTACAAGTTTTACTCCATCAAAATTGGTTTTAAGTTCATAAGAATATGAATCTTGGTCTAAATATTTCAAAGCATACATAAGAGAATCAAGCGCCCAATAATTGAGCTCTAGCTCTTGCCCTATGAGAAGAGAGATAGCCTTTTCTTTACGCTTTCGCTCTTGTCGCTTTTTGTGGCCGTCAATCACCTCTCTAACCACAAGAGTTACAATTGCGATCCAAACCGCAATAGGAAGCGCCACACCAGAAAGTGATTTGAACCAATCAAACATTTTACAGACGAGTTTAAAGTTTTGATTTGCTTATAGCATGCAATTCAGAATGCTCAATGGTAGCAACCGGGTAGCAACGGTATAAAAATGACTTTTTTGGTTTAAGTCTAACCTATTGAAAAAGATGGTCGGGGCGAGAGGATTCGAACCTCCGACCCCCAGTCCCCCAGACTGGTGCGCTAACCAGGCTGCGCTACGCCCCGACACGGTAAGGAGTTCCCGTTTAGTCAGAAATTGGCCGCCTGGCAAGCAGAGTTTATGGAAACCGCACCTGGCTTAGCTCCAGCTGGGCACTCAAATCGGCCTTAAGCCGCTCCAGGGCTGCCATATCGTGGCCTTCGCAGCGCGCCACCAGCATGGGCTGGGTGTTCGAAGCACGCAGCAGCCACCAGCCGTCGCGGGTGGTCACGCGCACGCCATCCACATCTCTGAAGCTGGCGTGTTTGGCCTTCAGTCTGCCGGCTACCTCGGCGATGACGGCAAATTTGCGTTCATCAGCGCATTCGAAGCGTATCTCAGGGGTGTTGATGCGCACAGGGATGGCCTTGCGCAGCTCGGAGAGTTTCTTGCCCGAGCGTGAAAGCATCAGCAGCACGCGCACGGCCGCGTAAAGCGCATCGTCGAAGCCGTAATATTTATCGGCGAAGAAGATGTGCCCGCTCATCTCGCCGGCCAGCGGTGCGCCGGTCTCAGCCATTTTCGATTTGATGAGCGAATGGCCGGTCTTCCACATCAGCGGTTTGCCGCCCATGCGCGCGACCTCGTCGAACAGCGCGCCGCTGGCTTTGACGTCGGCGATGATGGTCGCACCCGGTTTTTCCTTCAGCACGTCAGCCGCCAGCAGCACGAGCAGTTGATCGCCCCAGAGGATATGCCCCTCATCATCCACCACACCGATACGATCGCCGTCGCCATCAAACGCGATGCCGATATCGAGCTGTTGGCGCTTCACCTCGGCGATGAGCTGCTCGAGATTCTTAGGCACGGTCGGGTCGGGGTGATGGGCGGGGAACGTGCCGTCGATACGCTCGTTGAGCGCGAAATGCTCCCCCGGCAGCTTGGCCGCGATGCGCACCATCATCTCGCCGGCGGCCCCGTTGCCCGCATCCCACGCGGCTTTGAGCTTGCGGCCACCGCCTTCATAAGCGGCAAGCAACGCCGCCTGATAGGTGTCGCGGATGTCCTGTGCGCGGTAGCTGCCCTGCCCGCTGACCCATGCACCGTCATTGGCGATGGTGTAAAGCTCTTGAATATCCGCGCCGTAAAACGCTTTGTTCTGCAGCACGAATTTAAAACCGTTATGATCGGGCGGATTGTGCGAGCCGGTAATCATCATGCCGCCTGCCATGCCCATAGTGTAGGCCGCGTAATACAGCATTGGGGTGGGGCCAAGGCCGATATCCAGCACATCCACCCCCACATCGCGCAGGCCCTCGCACACAGCCTGCGCCAGCTTCGGGGAACTAAGCCGCCCATCGCGCGCGATGCACACGCTCGTGCCGGGCTGGTTGCCATTGGCCTGCAAAGCTTTTGTGCCAAAGCTGCGCGCCACTTGATAGGCGCAGGAATCGTGCAGGTCGTGGCCGACCACACCGCGTATGTCATATTCGCGGAAGATGCCCGCCTTCAGTGGCGGCAAAGGAAGGGGGTTGGCTTGCATCAGGGCTTGAACGCTGCCGGATCTGCGCTGAGTTTGCTGCTGTTGGAGCGGCGCTGTGCGGCCAGCTCCACAGTGATCTGCTTGGCTTTTTTCGAATCCATCTCGGCCAGAATGGGGGCGGCTTTCTTCTCGGCCATTTTGTCGATCACCAGCAGCAAGATGGGCATTTCCACTTCATCGAAGATTCGCGCGGCATCTTTGGGCTTCATGCTTTCATAAATCTTTACCAGGCTGCGGATCTTGGCGTCTTCCTGGGCGTTGTATTGCGCAAGCAGAACCGAGACCTCCTGGCGCATGGCTTCAATCTTTTCGATCTTGTCGTTAATGCGTTTTTCGGTGGCTTCAAGAGTAGCTTCCTTGATGCTGATATTCTGTTCCCAGCGGTCCAGCTCTTCACGACGCTTGGCAAGGTTCTTCAGCAGCTCCGTCTCGGCCGCGCTCATGCGGCTATCCACCGTTTCGCCTGGCGTTTCGGAAACGTTGGGGTTTTTCTTTTCACCGCCGCCTTCGCCACCAGCGGGCTTGGCTTCGCCATGTTCACCTTCTGCAGGTTTGTCTTCTTTCTCTTTGGAAGCCTCTGCTTCGGGCTGCGCATCGGCACGGCCGACCAGCACGGCCTCCGAGAGCGTCTGCGTCCCGCTGGTGATGTCGATGATCTTCACCACGAAGAACAATAGTGCAACCGCCAGGGTTAAGGGAAACAGCTTGATCCGCATGGAGGCGGCTTACCCTTTCATGCCTGCACGCAGCATGGCCAGCAGCTCCTGCTCGGCCTTAGCACGCGAGGCGGTTTTGCGCGGGGTGTTTTGCTCGGCGGCAGGTTTGGTCACCGTGCGGCCGACCATTTTTTCAAGCACCGCACCAAGCGATGCCACGGTACGCTCGCGGCTTGCCGCCGCTGTCTGTGCGACAGATTTACTTTGCGCAGTCGCTTCGGCCTGCATATCGGTGATGTCCACGCTTGCCGTTTCAGGCGGCTTGGCGCTTGCCACGGGGCGCTCTAACGGCCGCTCCGAAGCGCTATGATCGTTCTCGTTCATAGCTTTAGCGCGCGCACGATTCACCGCGAAGCTCGCTTCCATCTGGTCGGCGACCTTGTTGCTTTTTTCGATAAGGCCGGAGAGATCCTCCATCATGAAGTTAGCCTTGTCGATGCGCGACTGGATGTTCTCACCGATCTTCTTGCTGGCACTTTGCAGCGCGATGATGCTTTCCGAGGCACGCTGGGTGGATTCGTCGAAATATTTGAGCAGCTGTGCCAGCTCGCTTTTGCTGTCCTGCAAAATCTTGATGCGGCGATTGAGCAGCCAGCAATAGCTGATAGTGAGCGTAAGCAACACGATGATAAGCGTGTCGAGTAAAAGCTTGGCTATGACCCCGGTCATCATGTGGGCTCCTTCGTCTTGCGACGGATGCTATCGTTAATGGAAATGGCGATCGTGTCGTCCACCTTGCCGAGCGTACCGGTGGTGACATCGATGTTGCCGCAGCGCAGTGTCACTTCATCCTCAGGCGAGCAATCCAGCAGCACGGTGCTGCCGACCTTAAAGCCCATCACGTCCTTGAGGGTGACCATTTTTTCGTGCAGCACAGCATCAAGCGTGATGTTGGTGCTGCGCAGCTCTTTGCCCAGATGCTTTTCCCACACCGTGTCCTGGCCGAAATTCTCACCCATGAACATTTGCAACAGCAGGTCACGGATAGGTTCCAGTGTGGTGTGGGGCAGCAAAATTTCGATCATACCGCCACGATCATCAGCCATGTCCACGCGCAGACGCACCACCAGCGCCGGGTTGGCCGGACGCGAAATGGTGGCAAAGCGCGGGTTGGTCTCCAAACGTTCGTGGTGGAAGGTGGCGGGTGAAAGCGGCTCGAACGCACCGCCCATATCGGCCAGCACAATATCGACCATGCGCTTAAGGATGTCCTGCTCAATGGTGGTATAAGGGCGGCCTTCAATACGGATGGGGCGGTTGGATTTGCGGCCGCCGAGCAAAATATCGACCATGGAATAGATCAGCGAGCTATCGACGGTGATTAGCCCAAAATTCTCCCACTCCAACGCACGAAACACCACAAGCAACGCAGGCAGCGGAATAGTGTTCAGATAATCTTCAAAGCGCACCGAACTCATCGATTCGAGGTTGATGTCGACATTCTCGGAGGTAAAGTTGCGAAGCGAAGTGGAAAGCTGGCGGACCAGCCGATCGAATACCACCTCCATCATTGGTAGCTTTTCGTAAGCCGTCATGGATTTGTCGAGAATGGCAAAAATGCCTTCGGCGCGGCTGTCTTCTTTTTTGGTGTCAAACCCTAACAGGGTGTCGATCTCGTCCTGGTTCAGGACGCGTGGGCCTTCAGCGCCTTCGGCGGCGGCATCGGCGCCCCCGCCTTTTTCTTCAAGCTCCAGCATCGCCGCCCAATCATCGGCGGCGGCGGCATCATCCTTGTTTTCGCCTTCAGCCATAAATATACAACAAATAGTTCAAAGACTTATACCATGGTTACGCAGGGCTTACAACACCAAACCCAGCAACTATATGTAAGTATCTGGCAATTTCCATGCCAGTGGCCTTATTGCACCACGATCTCTTTAAACAGCACGTCGTTGATCTTCAACGGTGCGAGGGTTTTATTGGCGCGCAGCAGCAGCTCCTCGCGCAGGCGCTGAATGCCAGCAGAGCCAGCCAGATCGCTTGCGCGCAACTCGCGCAGATACGTGTTCATCGCATCCACCAGTCGCGGCAGGTTCGCCTCCACCACCACCGTGTCGGTGAGCTTGGGTAGCTCAAGAATGATGGTGGTCTTCAAAAAGCTCGTCTGCTTGCTGGAGGAATTGAGGTTCACCAGGAACTCAGGCATGGTGTAGAAGATCGGCGTATTGAGCGGTTTGCCGTCCTCGCCGAGCTCTACGCCCTGGGCATGTTCCTCGCCACCGCTTTTGCCACCCAGCACGCCCGAAAACATAAGCCCAACGCCAACCGCGACCAGCAACACCACCACACCAGCAATGATGATGATCATCTTTTTCTTTTTGCTGCCACCACCCTCGACAGGAACAGCGACCGCTTCTAGCCCATCGTCGTTAGGTTCGGTGGCTTCATCGTTCTTATCTTTGGCCATGGTATTGGTTCCTCAACTGGTTAATCTTTGCTGTAGTGCAATATACGCAGATTATTTTGGAAATACAAGCTCATCTGAAGGGCTAAGTCGCTAAAAAATCATCTTGGCACGGTTTATGCTTACACCCTTGCGTCGCAATATAACCAACCGGGATACCGCCATGGATAACAGTATTTACGTAACGCTTTCGCGCCAGCTGGCTCTCTTCCGCGAGATGGACGTGACCGCCGGCAACCTGGCCAACGCCAACACCACCGGCTATAGCGCCGACCATGTGCTGTTTAACTCGTACCTGACCAAAGACGTAAACCAGGGCAACGCCAACGACCTGGCCTTCGCCGATGACGTGGCCACCTACCGCGATCTGCAAGGCGGCCCCGCAGTCGTCACCGGCAACCCGCTTGACGTAGCGCTCAAGGGCAACGGCTTCTTCATGATCCAGACGCCGTTGGGTGTGCGCTATACTCGCGCCGGCAATTTCCAGGTAGACGGCGACGGTCAGCTTATCACCGCCGACGGCAACCTAGTGCTCGACAATGGCGGCCAACCCATCGTCATTCCCGAAGAAGCGCAAAAGATAGAGATCGGCGGAGCCGGTAACATCAAGGTGGACGATACCGAGCTGGCAACCTTCGGTGTGGTGCGCTTCGAGAACGAGCGCGTGCTGCGCAAGCTCAACGGCTCGCTTTATGCCAGCGATGCAGACGGCATCCCCGCCGATGACGGCAGCGTGCAAGTCGCCCAGGGCATGCTCGAAGGGGCCAACGTACAACCCGTTCTGGAAATGACCCGCATGATCGACATTTCCCGTTCGGTAACCAACAGCGCAAAATTTATCGAGGTCATCTACGATCTACAGATGAAGGCCTCCAACACATTTGCCAAGCAGGCATAAAGATAGGGAGTAACGCAGATGAGATCACTTAACATCGCCGCCACCGGCATGCAGGCACAGCAGCTCTACGTTGACGTGACCTCGCAGAACCTGGCAAACATCAATACCACCGCGTATAAATTGCAGCGCCCCGAATTCCAGGACCTGCTGTATCAGGACGTGCGCCCGGCGGGTGTGAACTCTTCCGATAGCGGCACGGTCGTCCCCACCGGCATTCAAATCGGCTTAGGTGTGAAGACCGCAGCCATCTACCGCAATAACAACCAGGGAACACCGCAACCGACAGAAAATTCCCTCGACCTGGCCATTCAGGGCAAGGGCTTTTTCCAGATCACCCTGCCCAGCGGCGAGATCGCCTACACTCGCGGCGGCGTGTTCCAGCTCAATGCCGACGGCCAGATCGTCACCTCCGACGGCTACGCGCTCGAGCCGGCGATCACCATCAACCAGACGGCCACCAGCATCTCCATCAACCAATCGGGTGAAGTATATGCCCAGCTGCCCGGCCAGACCGACCCGGCCCTGCAAGGCCAGATCCAGACAGTCACCTTCATCAACCCGTCAGGCCTCTCGGCACAGGGCAATAACCTGTATCTGGAAACAGCCGCTTCCGGCGCACCGGTCATCGGCACGCCGGGCTTAGAAGGTGTCGGCACGTTGCTGCAAGGCTTCCTGGAAAGCTCCAACGTCAACCCTGTGACCGAGCTTACCAACCTTATCAAGGCCCAGCGCGTGTATGAGATGAACAGCCGCGTCGTCAGCAAGTCCGACGAAATGCTGCAATCGCTGAATCAAAGCGTTTAACCGGTAAGGGAGTAAGGCCATGAAATCGACTTCTCCGTTAGTTGCCTTAGCTGTGGCCACCGGCATAGCGCTTGGTTTTTACCCGGTCGCAAGCTATGCCAACACCCAGCCGCAACCGCAGATCGCAACCCATGATTATCTGTTCACCCTCACCTATGAAGACGCGGAAAAAGCCGTCTCCGAAGCACTCGCCGAAAAGGGTGCGGGCAGCAAGGTAGCAGCCATCATCACCAACACCAAGGGTGATAGCCTCTATTCGGACAACCGCCCCGTGCATGTGGAAATTCGCGGTCTTCGCTTTGATGCCAACGCCAAAAGCTGGAGTGCAAACCTGATGTTCGTGGGCGAAGCCAACGACGTGTTCTCGGCCAAGCCGATCGCCGGGCGCTATGAAGAACTGACAGAAATACCCGTGCTCAAACGCGCCATTAAAAACGGCGATATCATCAGCCAGCAGGATATCGAGATGCGCGATATGCCCATCAGCCGCGTGCGTGCCGGCACGGTGCATGCCATGAGCGATCTGGTCGGCAAGACCGCCATCCGCCTTATCTCGCAGAATCGCGCCATCCGCGACACCGAGATCAGCGAACCCCTGGTCGTGGAAAAGAACGCCATCGTGCAGATCCGCTATGCCACTCATGGCATCGACATCAGCACCAGCGGCCAGGCCATGAGCAGCGGCAGCCTCGGCAGCATCATCAACGTCAGGAACCTGACCAGCAACAAGCTGGTTCGTGCGGTAGTGGAAAGTTCGGGTGTGGTGAATGTGGTGACCCTGGATTCGCAAGCACGCAACACCTTCAATGGAGCACAAGCGTATGAAACCAATTAAGCGCATCCTTCTGACCTGCACACTGCTTGGCGCACTGCCTGCGCTTTCAGGGTGCAACAACATGCTAGACAAGCTGGAGAACGTGGGCAACCAGCCCCCGCTGGCCACCATCGAGAACCCGCAGGAAAAGCCGGGCTACGAGCCAATGAGCTGGCCCATGCCTGAGAATCCGCCGCCGCCGAAGCAATATGCCAACTCGCTTTGGCAGCCCGGCTCGCGCACCTTCTTCCGCGACCAGCGCGCTGCACGTGTGGGTGATATTTTGCGTGTGAACATCAAGATCAAGGATAAGGCGGAGCTGAAGAACGAAACCCAGGGCAAGCGCGACAGCACCGACCAGGCCGCCGCCCCCGAACTGCTGGGCTTCTCGGCGAAGCTCGCCAAGCTCACCCCATTCGGCGGCGTGCCCAACACGGCCAGCCTGGTGGATATCACCGGTGCGCGCGACACCAAAGGCACAGGCAGCATCAAACGTGACGAGACCATCGAAACCCAAGTTGCCGCGCTCATCACCCAAGTGCTGCCCAACGGCAATTTCGTGATCGACGGCAAACAGGAAATGTCGGTCAATTATGAAGTGCGCGAGGTGGGCGTGCGTGGCGTAGTCCGCCCGCAAGACATCAAATCCGATAACAGCGTAGACTCGACCCAGATCGCCGAAGCACGCATCACCTACGGCGGCCGCGGCCAGCTGATGGATGTGCAGCAAGGCCGTTGGGGTAGCCAGGTCATCGACGCTATCGCACCCTTCTAGCGGCTTCCCATTTCCGCAAGATCTGGCGGCCAGGAACCAAGCCTGGCCGCCATCTTTTGTAGTTGTCAACAAAGTTATCCACAGGCACGATACTCCCTATATCTTATAGTGCTTGCCTGAGAGCGCAGCTATGGGTATCTGTGTTGCGCTATGACCCATACATTCCGCGAACCCAGCCTAGCCTCCTATGCTTGCCACCCATCTGCCAGCAAGGGGCGCCTATATAAAGAAGAAGAAAGCGCCACACGTTCGGTTTTCCAGCGTGACCGCGATCGTATCATTCACTCGTCGGCCTTCCGCCGCCTGGAATACAAGACGCAAGTCTTCGTAAATCACGAAGGCGACCATTACCGCACGCGCCTGACACATAGTTTAGAAGTGTCGCAGCTGGCACGCGGGCTTTGCCGTTCGCTGGGCCTGAACGAAGACCTGGCCGAGACGCTCGCACTCGCCCATGATCTGGGCCACACGCCGTTCGGCCATGCAGGCGAAGACGCACTGGCCGAATGCATGGCCGGCTTCGGCGGCTTCGACCACAACGCGCATACGTTGCGTATTCTCACCAGCCTGGAGCATCGCTACGCCAATTTTGATGGGCTGAACCTGACCTGGGAAACGCTCGAAGGCATCGCCAAGCATAACGGTCCGCTGATCAAGCGCAACCCTACCTCCATCCTGGGCAAGATCATCTCGCGCCCGGCTGCGCCCAGCCTGCCGCGCGCACTGGCCGAATATAACGCCAAGCACGATCTGCAGCTTAGCACCTATGCCAGCGCTGAAGCGCAAGTGGCATCGCTGGCCGACGACATCGCGTATAATAACCACGATATCGACGACGGGCTTCGCGCCGGGCTCATCAAGCTCGAGCAGATGTATGAGATCAAAGGTGTCGGCGCGGTGTTCCACGACGTGCGCCGCCTCTACCCAGGTATCGACGATACGCGCCTGACGCATGAGGCCATACGCCGCATCATCAACAAGATGATCACCGATGTGCTCTCGCAAACCGCGCAAAACATCAAGCAGTACGGCATCGAAACCGCCGACGACGTGCGCAAACTCGGCAAACCGCTGGTGTCTTTCTCCCCGCAAATGCAGGAAGCCAACGCCACGCTCAAGGCATTCTTGTTCGAGAACGTCTATCACCATTACAAGGTCAACCGCATGGCCAGCAAAGCGCGCCGCGTGGTCAAGGAGCTGTTCAACTTCTACCTGGCCGAGCCCGATTGCCTGCCCACCGCATGGCGCCCCCAAGCTGGCGGCCCAAAAACGGCTCGCACCGCTTTTGCAGTTTCTGACTTTATCGCCGGCATGACTGACCGCTTCGCGCAGGAAGATCATCGCCGCATTTTTGACGTACAGGCCGCCGCAGGCCTGGCAGCCAAATGAACGTCTTTAAGCTGGTCGAGGGCGAAGTACGCACCATCGTGGCGCGGCTTTGTGCCGAAGGCTCGCTGCCTGCCAATCTCAACACCGACAAGATAGAAGCCGCACCACCGCGTGAAGCGGGCCACGGTGATATTGCCGTCAACGCCGCCATGGTGCTGGCCGGCCAAGCGGGCAAGAACCCGCGCGAGATTGCAACCCTCTTGCAAGCACAGCTGCAAGCCCTGCCCGTCGTCGCTAAAGTAGAAGTGGCCGGCCCCGGCTTCATCAACCTCACCATGGCTGCTTCGGTGTGGCACGATGCGGTGCGCGACATCATCCAAAACGGTGTGGGCTACGGCAATTCCAGCATCGGCGCAGGCAAGCGCGTCAATGTCGAATACGTCTCGGCCAACCCCACCGGCCCCATGCATGTGGGGCATGCGCGCTATATCTATGGCGACGCGGTGGCGTTGCTGTTGATGAAGGCCGGCTATAACGTCACCAAGGAATACTACATCAACGATGCCGGCACACAGGTGGAAAAGCTCTCCGATTCGGCGTATTTGCGCTACCGCCAGGCAACCGGCGAAACCATCAGCGACATTCCCGAAGGCCTCTATCCAGGCGACTATCTGATTCCCGTGGGTGAAGGCCTGTATCAGCAATATGGCCGCAAGCTGCTCGGGCTATCGCGTGAAGAATGGCTGCCCATCGTGCGCGACTTTACCCTCGATACGGTGATGGCCATGATCCGCGAAGACCTGGCGATGCTTGGCATCTACTTCGACGTGTTCACCTCAGAGCGCGCCATTACCGCCGCCGGCAAAGTGCAGGCCGCCATCGACGAACTCACCGAAAAAGGCCTGATCTATACCGGTGTGCTGGAAGCCCCCAAGGGCAAAACGCCCGACGATTGGGAACCACGCCCACAGATGCTTTTCCGCTCCACGCAATTTGGCGATGACCTCGACCGCCCCGTACAGAAATCCGACGGCAGCTGGACCTATTTCGCCCCCGACATCGCCTATCAACGCGACAAGATCGAGCGTGGCTTCGAACAGCTGGTGATGCTGCTGGGCGTGGATCATGGCGGCTACGTCAAACGCCTGAAATCGGCCGTAGCAGCGCTCTCCGATGGCACGGTGCCGCTGGAGGTAAAGCTCTGCCAACTGGTCAAATTCATGCGCGGCGGTGAGCCGCTTAAAATGTCCAAGCGCGCCGGCACGTTCGTTACCGTGCGTGAAGTGGTCGAAGAAGTGGGCAAGGATGTGTTCCGCTTCATCATGCTCACCCGCAAGAACGACATGCCGCTGGATTTTGACTTCGCCAAGGTGACAGAGCAAAGCAAGGATAACCCCGTTTTCTACGTGCAATATGCCCATGCGCGCGCCAGATCGGCCATTCGCAAAGCCAGCGCAGAAATGCCCGAAGCCTATGCGGCAAGCAAGCAGCTTACCCCTGAATTGCTCGCCCGGCTTTCCCACCCGCAAGAGCTTGCGCTTATCCAACTGATGTGCGGCTGGCCGCGCCTGATCGAAAGTGCCGCCCTCGCCATGGAGCCGCACCGCATCGCCTTCTACGTGCAGGAATTAGCGGCTGCTTTTCATGGCTTCTGGGCGCTGGGCAACGAAGATATTGGGCTTCGTTTTCTGGTAAAAGATGATATAAACACCACAGCTGCCCGCGTGGCCCTGGCCCAGGCCGTTTCACTGGTCATCGCGTCAGGGTTGATGGTGCTTGGTGTCGAACCGGTGGAGGAAATGCGCTGATGAAGGACGAACGCAAAGACAAATCCCGAGACGATCTGGCCGTTGTAGATCGTGTGGAGCGCTGGCTTCCAGCAGCGGTGGTGGTAAGTGCGCTGGCGGGCTTTTCCGTGCTTGCTTGGTATGCGTATAACGCCGGTATGCAATCCTCCAAAGAAGAAGACCTGTTGATCGTTGAGGCGGAAAAAAGCCCGATGAAAGAAAAACCGCTCGATCCCGGCGGTATGAAATTCCCCAACCAGGATAAGACCATCTTTGAAACCTTCTCCGGCGGCAGCCAAAACCCGCCCAAGGTAGAGCGCGTGCTCCCCGCCCCTGAAGAACCGATGGATAAGGACACTGGCGATAATTCGCAGACCCAGACCTGGGTGAACAAAAACCTTCACACCCCTCCGGAAGACGTAGCTCCTCAGGGCACGATCGAAAGCGGCAAGGTGGAGAGCATCCCGCAGCCAGACCTGAAGTCTCATAAGGCCAGCGTCATCGAAAAGAAGATCGGCAAAGATGACGATGTGCAGGTGTTCATCAACACCAACAAAAAAGAGGAACTCGCTGCGCCCGCAAAAACCGCAGAAAAAACTGCAGAAACAACGGCTGAGGCCCCCAAGCCCAACTCCTGGGAAGCCGTGGCCGAACGCGTGACCGAACAAGAAAAACCTGTAGCTGCGCCTGTGCCTGTGGTGCCGGAAGAGAAGAAGGCAGAAGCCCCTAAAGCCGCCGAGAAACTTGTTGAGAAACCGGCAGAGAAACCTGCAACCAAACCCGTTGCAGCCGGTGCGTTCAAAGTGCAGTTGGGTGCTTATCGCTCGGATGAAGAAGCCACCAAGGAATGGGCGAAGATATCCAAAAAATACCCCGAGACCAGCGGTTACACTATGATAGTAGCAAAGGCGGATCTCGGTACGAAGGGGGTCTTCTACCGCCTGCGACTGACCGGATTTGAAACCGCCTCGGAAGCCAAGGCCCTGTGCACCGTGCTTTCGGCCAAAGGCCAGGCCTGTATGCTGCCGCCGGAATAATGCGCCATGGCTAAGCCCATCTCAGCGGCTATTTTTGGGGTCGAAGGCTTGAAGCTTAACGACCAGGAGCGCGAGTTCTTCACCAGCCTGAACTCTTACGGCTTTATTCTTTTTGCGCGCAACTGCCACAACCCCGAACAAGTGGCAAGCCTGGTCGCTGAACTGAAAGCCACCTGCAGCCACAACCAGGTGGCTATATTGATCGACCAGGAGGGCGGCCGCGTTGCGCGGCTAAAACCCCCGCATTGGCCGGCCTTCCCGGCGGCTTCGGTGTTTTCTGCCATGGCGCAGAACGATCTGAAAAAAGCCGAAGAAGCGGTGTATCTCAACGCACGCCTCATCGCCCATGAGCTCGCCATGCTTGGTATCAACGTTAACTGCGCACCACTTGCCGACTTGCCCGTTCCTGGCGCACACGATGTCATCGGCGACCGTGCGTTCGGCGCTGAGTCCACCCAGGTCATCGCCCTTGCCCGCGCCATGGCACACGGGCTTGAAGATGGCGGCGTTGTGCCGGTGCTCAAACACATCCCCGGTCATGGCCGTGCCACCGGCGACAGCCACGAAGAACTGCCCGTCGTGCGTGAATCGCTCGAGACGTTGCGCACCACCGATTTTGTGCCTTTCAAAGCGCTGGCAGACCTGCCCATGGCCATGACGGCGCATGTGCTCTTCACCGCCATTGACGACAAGAACCTGGCCACCGTCTCGCCCACGGCCATCGCCCTGATCCGCGAGGAGCTCGGCTTTTGCGGCCTGCTGATGTCGGACGACCTTTCGATGAAGGCCATGCAAGGCGATTTCACTAAACGCACGCGTGACACACTCGCCGCCGGTTGCGACGTAGTGCTACATTGCAACGGCAAGATGGAAGAGATGACAGCCATCGCCAAGGGGCTGAAACCGCTCGAGGGCGTGCATTTAACCCGCGCCCAAAACGCCATGCGCGTGGCCGGTAAGGCCAAGACGCTGGATGTAGCCGCCATACGCGAAAACTTAAGCACCTTACTTAAGGCCGCGTAAATGGAATGGCTCATCGATGCATCGGCCTGGGTGCTTCCGGCCATTCTCGCTATCACTATGCACGAAGCCGCCCATGGCTGGATGGCCGAACGCTTCGGCGACCCCACCGCACGCAATTTAGGCCGCGTCACTTTCAACCCGCTTAAGCATGTCGACCGCGTGGGCACGTTGCTCATCCCGGGTGCGCTGCTGCTGGCTCACTCACCGGTAATGTTCGGCTATGCCAAGCCGGTGCCGGTCAATTTCGGGCAGCTAAAACCCGAACGGCTGGGCCTGGTAATGGTGGCACTAGCAGGGCCCGGCGCGAATATCCTGCTCGCACTCATCACCGGGTTGCTGCTGCATGTGGAGAACTTCATCACACCCGAACAATCGCCCTGGCTGTTCTTGAACCTATACCGCTCCATCGTGTTCAACTGCGTGCTGGCCATTTTCAACCTCATCCCCATCTTACCGCTGGATGGCGGGCGCATCGTCGACTCGCTGCTGCCCGGCCGCGCGCGCAGCGCCTACCGCAAGACCGAGCGCTACGGCGTGTTCATCATCATCGGCCTGCTGATATTGCCGGTCATGCTGGGCAACAGCGCCATGCAGGACATCATCCGCGAGCCGGTATTCTGGCTTTTACACCAGATATTGTGGCTCACCGGCAACGGTGAATAACTGCCCGAACAACCCAAAAAAAGGGTTTAATTCTTATACCCTTAGGCTATCATGCGGCAGCAAAACAAAGGAGTGCCGCCATGGGTCTTAGCCTGTCACATCTGATTCTCGTCCTCGTCATCATCTTCATCGTCTTTGGTGCGGGCAAGCTGCCCAAGGTCATGGGCGACGTGGGCAAAGGTATCCGCAGTTTGCGCGATGGCTTAAAAGGCGAGGAAGAAACCAAGCCGGAAGACAAAGACAAGCCCTAACCTAGGTTCGCCTGAGCATGTTCGATTTTTCCCTGGCCGAGCTGGTTTTGGTCGTGGTGGTGGCCGTAGTGTTCATCGGCCCGAAAGACCTGCCGGTTGTCATCCGCACCATCGCCAAAGGCATGCGCTCGGCACGGGCGCTGGGCAAAGAGCTGCACGCCGCATTCGACGAGCTGGCCCAGGAAAGCGGCATCAAGGAAACAGCCGAAGGCTTAAAGCGCGATGTTACCCTCATCCAGGGCGATGACGGAAAAATGTACGAGTCCTACAACATGCCATTCTTCGAAAAACCCACGCCAGCCCAAAAGCCCGACGACGATGAACGACCTACCTAGGCAACCCCTCATCCAGCATTTGCTTGAGCTTAAGCGCCGCCTCATTTACGCGCTGCTGTCATTGCTCGCCTGCACGCTGGTGGCGTATCAGTTCGCCCCGCTTATTTACGGCTTCCTGGTCGAGCCGCTGGCCCACGCCTTCCCCGATCCCTCGCATCGCCGCCTCATCTACACGGGGCTTACCGAAGCCTTCGTGGTGTATTTAAAACTTGCCGTGTTCGCCGGCTTCTTCGCCGCCTTCCCCATCATCGCAGCACAGCTTTATTGTTTCCTCGCCCCGGGCCTGTACAAAAAAGAGCGTCGCGCGCTTCTGCCTTATCTCATCACCTCGCCGGTGCTGTTCGTCGGCGGTGCAGCGTTTGCTTATTACATCATCTTCCCGGCGGCGTGGCAGTTCTTCCTGGGGTTCGAATCCACCGGACTTGAAACACCGCTTCCCATCCAGCTGGAAACCCGCATGGCCGATTACCTGGGCCTGGTGATGCATTTGATCCTGGCGTTCGGCATTTCCTTCCAGCTTCCGGTGATCCTCATTTTGCTGGTGCGCGCCGGAATGATGCAGGTGGAAACGCTCAAGCGCGGGCGGCGCTATGCGGTGGTCATTATCGTCACCATCGCGGCGTTTATCACCCCGCCGGACGTGTTCAGCCAGATCGCCCTTTCGATACCGCTTTACCTGCTGTATGAACTGTCTATCCTACTATGCCGAAACGCTGACCCCAAAACGGAACCCGACCATGCATGATATCAAAGCCATCCGCCAGAACCCCGAAGCCTTCGACGCAGGCCTTGCCCGCCGCGGCCTGCCCGGCCAATCCGCCGCGTTACTAAAGCTCGACGAGGATAAGCGCAAGGCACAAACCCAGCTGCAAGAGCTGCAAAGCAAGAAGAACGCGCTGGCCAAACAGATCGGCATGGCCAAAGGCAAAGGCGAAGATGCAAGCGCCGTGATGGAAGAAGCCAAGCAAGTGGGCGAACAACTCACTGCGCTGGAAGCCTCGCTTGCAAATAATGATGCGGTTACTGCTCTGCTGGAAACCATCCCCAACCTACCTGCCGATGACGTGCCTGATGGCAGTGACGAACACGGCAATAAAGAAGTTCGCGTGGTGGGAACCAAGCCCAGCTTTGCCTTTACACCCAAGCTGCATGATGAGCTCGGCACGGCGCTCGGCCTGATGGATTTTGACGGCGCAGCCAAGCTCTCCGGTGCGCGTTTTGTGGTGCTAAAAGGCGCGCTAGCACGGCTGGAGCGCGCATTGGCGAACTTCATGCTCGACATTCACACGCAGGAATTCGGCTACACCGAAATGGTGCCGCCGGCGCTGGTCAAAGATGCTGCCGTCTATGGCACGGGCCAGCTGCCCAAATTCGCCGAAGATCTGTTCAAGACCGAGAACGGTTTTTGGCTGATCCCCACCGCCGAAGTACCACTGACGAACCTGCACGGCGACTCCATCATCGAAGAAGAAAAACTCCCCATCCGCATGACGGCCTACACGCAGTGCTTCCGCTCCGAAGCCGGGGCCGCCGGCAAGGACACGCGCGGCATGATCCGCCAGCATCAGTTTTCCAAAGTGGAGCTGGTCTCCATCACCACGCCGGAACAATCCGCCGCCGAGCACGAACGCATGACGGGCGCAGCAGAGGAAATCTTAAAACGTTTGGGCCTGCATTATCGCGTGATGCTGCTTTGCACGGGCGATATGGGCTTCTGCTCGCAGAAAACCTACGACCTGGAGGTGTGGATGCCCGGGCAGAACGCCTTCCGCGAAATTTCCAGCTGCTCCAATTGCGGGGCGTTCCAGGCGCGCCGCATGAAGGCACGCAGCAAAGCCAAGGGCGCGAAGGAAACGCAGTTCGTGCACACGCTCAACGGCTCGGGCCTGGCCATCGGCCGCACCATGGTCGCCATCTTGGAGAATTACCAACAAGCCGACGGCAGCATCCAAGTGCCCGACGCGCTGAAGCCCTACATGGGTGGCCTAGAGAAAATTGCTTGAAAAAAGATCGGCTCATGGCACTGCTACCCCATACGCGCATTTTAGTTACCAATGATGACGGCATCCACGCCCCCGGCCTGGCGGTGCTTGAGCATATCGCGCGCGCTTTAAGCGATGATGTGTGGGTAGCAGCACCCGAGACCGAGCAAAGCGGCGTGGCCCACTCGCTGACGTTGCATACGCCGGTGCGCGTGCGCAAAGTGGAAGACAAGCGCTACGCCATTTCCGGCACGCCGACGGATTGCGTGTTGCTGGCGCTGAAAGAAATTATCAAGGACAAGCCGGTAAGCTTCGTGCTTTCTGGCGTAAATCGCGGCTCCAATGCCGGGGATGATGTCACCTATTCCGGCACGGTGGCCGGCGCGCTCGAAGGGGCGATGCTGGGCGTTCGCTCAATCGCGCTGTCGCAGCTTTATGAAGACCCCGAGCAGATCCACTGGGAAACGGCCCAAACGCTCGCCCCCGCACTCATCAAGCAATTGCTGGCGCTGCAATGGGAACAAAATATTCTTATGAACATCAACTTCCCCGATTGCGCACCGGCGGACGTAAAGGGCACGCGCAGCTGCCGCCAGGGCAAACGCCTGGTGAACATCGCGCTCACCCAGCGGCTAGACCCCAAGGCCCGCCCCTATTATTGGCTAGGCGGCGACCGCGACCATGCCACCGGCAGCCAAGATTCGGATGTGGATTTTCTGCATAGCGGCTACGTAACGGTAACACCGCTCATGCTCGACCTTACGTCGTATACGATGCTGGAAGGCTTACGCAGCTTGGACGCTTAGGCTACGCCGTGGCCGTGGCCTTGTTCAGGGCCCTGGTGCGGCAGCGCGCTGTTCGCCGTAGCCATCTCAGCAGCCATCGCTTCTTGCTTATGGCGTTCGGAGCGTCTGTGCAAAATAGCAGCACCCGTGGCAAGCACCGCAACACCGCCAGCAACGGCCGCACTCTTGCCCGGATGTTTGACCACCACGTCTTTGATAGCGCCCGCAGAACTCTTCGTCGCATCCCAAACCTTGCCGGGGGCGGACTTCACCGCTTGCCATGCACCATTCAAACTAGCCATAAAATACTCCTCTGATTTCAATCTATAGAGCGATCCTAGCATAAAAATCGCCAAAATGTCATATTACAGTTGCATGAAGGCGATTGTGACAAGCGTTTAACGCGCCTTGGTCGTCTCTTCCTGCTTGGTCGTGCCTAGCATATAGCCCGTTAAGATCGAGGCGGTCAGCACTGAAACACCAATGCCCACCTTGCCGGAGACCGGCATATTGGCAAAGGCAATCAGCGGTTTTTTAAGCCAGGACGCCTGATGGTAATGCTCCGCCGCTTTTTCCATGCCCTCGAAGAGCTTTTCTTGCTTGTTAAGCTCATGCATCACCGGGTGGCTGTCTACGAACTCTGCGCTTTTCTGGGCCCAGCTTCTGACCGCCTGCTTAAGCCCGGTGCTGCCCTCTTGCCAGGCTTCCTGCGCTTGCGGGCGTGGCACAGCTTGCTCGAATATCTTTTGAAGCGTAGTAAGCGCTTCCAGACGCCAGCTAAGCAGCTGGTCAGCGCGGGCTTCCAGCCCCTGGGGCGAAAAATGCTGCGCAGCATAGGTCAGCGTGCTTGCACCGCCCACCAGCGCACCAGCCAGCGTGCCGGCCACTGCACCTGTTACTATCGCTGACTTATGCCCTTGCTGCTCTTCTGCCATGCCGGTTCTGCCCTATATATAATAGTGTGGATTATACTAGCAGTTGCGCTAATCCCGAAGGACATTTATGCAACAGGTTTTTGCTAATTAAATATCAAGGGCTTATATGTGCCCACCCAAGGGCTTTATTAATTTTTTCTTAAGCCTTTGTTGTTAGCTATAACCTCAAATAACCTTGGTTTAACGCCCCGCGAGCCCGCCATGAACCCCAAGCCGCAACACGCACCGTTCCATTATGCACCTGCCGCACCGGCCAACGCCGACGGCGTTTCCGACCGTATCCGCCTGCTGATGAAGCTGCGCTTGAACGGCATTCATAACACCGCCGTGCTATCGGCGATGGAGAATGTTCCGCGCGAACTTTTCGTCGAGGATGCATTCCGCGAGCATGCCTATGACGACACCGCCCTTCCCATCTCCTGCGGGCAGACGCTAAGCCAACCCACCGTGGTGGCCTGGATGACCGCAGCCCTGGATGTGGAGCCGCGCATGCGTGTGCTGGAGATTGGCACGGGCTCTGGCTATCAAGCCACGATCCTGGCGCGCCTAGCGCGCCGCGTTTACACCATCGAGCGCCACCGCGATCTACTGGCGCAAGCACAAGCACGCTTCGATGAGCTACGCCTGACCAATATCGTCACCAAATGTGGTGATGGCTCGCAGGGCTGGAAAGAGACCGCACCGTTCGAACGCATCATCGTGACCGCTGCTGCGAAGGAAATTCCTTCAGCCTTGCTCGAGCAGCTCGCCCCCGGCGGGGTAATGGTGCTGCCGGTGGGCCATAGTGTGGCCGACCAGATTCTGCTGCGCGTGCGCAAGGCCGATGACGGCGCGATCAGCGTGCAGCACATGATGAATGTGCGCTTCGTGCCGTTGGTGGAAGACAAACCACAGCAGTAATTTCGGCGCATTTGCCACAGCTGGAAATAAGCTACCGGAAATAAAGCGCTTTGCTTTACTTGTTTACGCTTTATTAAGCTATTTGATGTATCAGTAGGCTAGACTGACCCTAGCTTCGGAGTATTTTATGGCTCTTTCACCCGCTGCGCGCCTTGGTTTGGCCGCCCTACTCTGCACCACTTCGGCCTGCACGCAACCCCCCGCAAGCATAGAGATGCACGGCACAAAAAGCTTCGGCCGCAATGGCAGCAGCTACAGCAGCACGAACACAAGCACGGTAGCTGCCGCGCCATATGGCAGCGTCTCTTCCAGCAGCATCAGCAGCAACGATCTAAGCGCACCTTCTGCAAGCAGCGGCAGCAAAACCGCCTACCAGCCCGCGCCCGTTTACACCAACACGCCCGCCCCCCAGCAAGTAAGCCGCAATTCCATCGGCAGCACTGACCTGGCCCCACCCCCGCTGGCCGTTGCCAAAGCGCCGGAAGCAAAACCTGTAGTGGCGGCCACGACGCCTGCAAAACCGGCAGCTCCATCGAAGCTTGAATCGGTTGCCAAAGCCAAGGTCAACCCCTGGACCGGCAAAACTCGCGATGACTTCGCCAGCGACAATACAGGCATGGACGACACCACCGCTCAACCCGTGCAGCTGGCCAACGCCGAAGAACGCACCGAACCCAAGCCTCTGCTAGAAAAACAAACCACAACGCAAGCTGCCGATAAGAATGCGGGCTATATCTGGCCGGTCAACAGCCGCAAGATTATCTCAGGCTTTGGCGCAAAGGGCGACGGCAAGGTCAATGACGGCATCAATATCGCCATCTCGCAGGGCGAGCCCGTATGGGCTGCAGCCGACGGCGAAGTGGTCTATGTCGGCAATGAGATCAAGGGCTATGGCAACATGGTGCTGCTCAAACATAGCGGCAATAAGAACACCAGCTACGCGCATTTAAGCAAGCTCACGGTGGAGAAATACGCTCGCGTCAAACAAGGCCAGATTATCGGCTATGTGGGCGCGACCGGCAACGTGAATAAATCGCAGCTGCACTTTGCCATCCGCGATGGCAAGGAAGCCGTCGACCCTCAGAAAATGCTGGCGCGCGACGTAGCTGGCCTCTAAGCGATTTCAGGAATCTTGGCCGGACGAACCGTTACTCTTGGCGGAAGAGTACGTGCTTGAGCAAATCAGGGTTTTCGAGCACCTTACCCGAGCCCAGCGCCACGCAGTTCAGCGGCTCGGGAGCCACGAACACCGGCAGGCTGGTGGCGTTGGAGAGCACCAGGTCAAGGTTGCGCAGCGTGCCGCCACCGCCGGAGAGCACGATGCCTTTGTCGACGATATCGGACGATAGTTCCGGCGGGGTGCATTCCAGCGCCACTTTCACGGCTTCGATAATCTGGCCAACCGGCTCGACCAAAGCTTCGGCAATCTGGTATTCAGAAAGCACGATCTCTTTGGGCACGCCATTCATCAGATCGCGGCCCTTGATCTCGATCAGGCGGCCTTCGTCATTTTCCGGAGCACATGCTGCGCCGATCTCTTTTTTGATCTTCTCAGCGGTGGTTTCGCCGATCAACAGATTCGCATAACGGCGAATGTAGGAGATGATGGCTTCGTCCATCTTGTCGCCGCCTACGCGCACCGAGCGAGCATACACGATGCCGCCGAGCGAAAGTACTGCGACCTCAGTCGTGCCGCCGCCAATATCCACGATCATCGAGCCAGTGGGCTCGGTCACCGGCAAGCCGGCGCCAATCGCCGCTGCCATGGGTTCTTCGATCAGGAACACTTCGCGCGCGCCAGCGTTCTCGGCGGCTTCTTGAATGGCGCGGCGCTCAACAGGCGTGGAACCAGAAGGCACGCAGATGATGATGAGCGGGCGCGGGCGGATGAAGCTGTTCTTATTATGCACGCGGTGGATGAAATGCTTGATCATCTCTTCGGCGGATTGGAAGTCGGCGATAACGCCGTCCTTGAGCGGGCGCTTGGCATCGATCTTTGCGGGCGTGCGGCCCAGCATGAGCTTTGCTTCGTTGCCAAACGCGAACGGGATCATGATACCGTTGTGGTCTTTCATGGCCACAACCGAGGGTTCGTTCAGCACTACGCCACGCCCGCGGACGTAAACCAGCGTGTTCGCCGTGCCAAGATCAATCGCCATATCTGACGATTCCATGCCGAATAATTTATGAAACATCACAGATTCCTTGTTGATTTGCCCCCTTTTTAAGCCCGTAGCCATAATAAGGCAATAGCAAACCTTGGTTTTACCCCCGGCAAACGGCAAAAAATGCCGAGGTGGGGTAAGCTGCGCCAGAGCCCCACCTGCGGCGGCGCCCGGCACAGCCCCATACAAACAATCAACTGATTGTTTTAGAACAATAAACATCAGAGTTAAGAACTTGGCACGCTAATAGCTACAGCCTATCCAGTTACCAATAAGGAATAGGCTTATGACCAAAGCAAACAACTACGAAACCACCTATCAGACCTCCCATAAGACGTTGTGGGCCACCCAGGCAAAAGCCCCGGCCCCGCGTATTGACCTGGTGTGGATCGCGTATCGCTCGGTGTATTTCACCTTGCTGTTCACGCTTATGCTTTGGGCTTACCTGCTTTCCTTCTCCAACGCCAACGCCGAGTCGCGCATCAAGGACATCGTGAGCTTCGAGGGCATCCGCGAGAACATGCTGATCGGCTATGGCCTGGTCGTGGGCCTCAATGGCACGGGCGACAAGCTCAAGAATAACGACTTCACCCAGCAAAGCCTGATTGCGTTCCTCGAGCGCCAAGGCGTCAACACCCGTGGCACGGAACTCAAATCACGCAACGTAGCGGCTGTTACCATCACGGCTAAGCTGCTTCCTTTCGCCCGCAGCGGCAGCCGCATGGACGTGACCGTCAGCGCACTGGGCGACGCTAAGGATCTGACCGGCGGCACGCTCTTGGCCAGCCCGCTTTATGCAGCGGACGGCGAGGTATATGCCGTGGCGCAAGGCTCGGTGACCGTGGGCGGCTTCAAGGCCGAAGGCGAAGCTAAAACCATCACCAAGGGCGTGCCCACCACCGGCGGCATCGCCAACGGCGCCATCGTGGAAAAAGAGATCAACTTCGCGCTGAACGACATGCCCGAGCTGAAACTGAGCTTGCGCAACCCCGACATTTCCACCGCGCAGAATATCATGCAGACCATCAACGCCAATGTCGGACCGGGCATTGCCACCGTCTCCGACCCCGGCACGGTGCTGCTGACGGTTCCTGCCATTTATCATAACAACGTGACCCAGCTGCTGGCCGACGTGGAAAAACTAAACGTCGCCACCGACCAGGTCGCCAAGATCGTCATCGACGAAGCATCAGGCACAATCGTCATGGGTGAAAATGTGCGTATCGACACCGTGGCCGTGGCCCAGGGCAACCTCATCGTGAAGGTGGAAGAAATCCCCGCCGTATCACAGCCCCTGCCCTTTGCACCCGATGATGCACAGACCGTGATAGCTGCGCAAACCAATATCACCGTGGACGATTCACCGGGCAAGCGCATGGCCGTGATGAAGCCAGGCGCAACACTTAAAGACCTGGTGGCCGGGCTCAATGCGCTGGGTGTTGGCCCGCGCGACCTGATCACCATTTTGCAGACCATCAAGAGTGCCGGCGCATTGCAGGCCGACATCCAGATCAAATAGGGAGCACGCATATGATGGCATTTACCAATAATCTAGCAGCGGTGATGGCCAATATGACGGCCGGCAACCTAAGCAGCATGAGCGCAGGCTCGGTCAGCAACGCCACGCTCAAGGGCGAAGCGGCGATCGACAAAGCCGCCAAGGACTTCGAGGCCATCTTCTTAGGCCAGATGATGAGCCAGATGTTCGGCGAATCAACCGGCGAAGAGATGTTCGGCGATAGCGACAGTAACGAGATCTACCGTGGAATGATGATGGAACAATATGGCCAGCAGATTTCCAAGGCGGGTGGCATAGGAATTGCTGACTATTTAAAACGTGAACTCTTAAAAGCACAGGAGGTGTAAGATGAGTGGCGAAATGCGTAGTAATGTTCAAGCAACAAGCCTGCAAACCAGGGATGTAATAACCCTGACGGCACGGCTGGCACAGATCCTCGCCGAAGAGGTGGACCTGCTCTCGGAGATGAAAGTCTCCAAGATCGAAGCGCTCCAACAGGAAAAACTGTTCCTTACCAGCGCGCTGGAATCGCAGCGCAAGATGATGGACAAGCACCCTGAGCTGCGCGAAACCATCCCCTCGCAGGACAAGCAGGATCTTCGCGAAGTGGTCGAGGTGTTCAACGACATCCTGGCCGAGAATCACCGCAAGCTCACCATCGCCAAAGAGGTCAACCACAAGATTGTGGAAGCCATTACTTCGGTGGTGCGCCAAAGCACGCAGAGCAACGCCTATAGCGGCAAGGGCGCAACCGCCCAGGCCAACTTCGAGGTGCTCTCGGTGACACTGGATAAACAGATCTGATAACCACATAGGTTCTCAAGGAACGCGATATGACGCTTTCACTCGCACTTAACAATGCCCTGTCGGGCTTGAATGTAAACCAGCAGTCGTTGGCGATTCTGTCTCAGAACATCGCCAACGCCAACACCGCCGGTTACAGCAAGCAAGTCGCCATGCAGGAATCGATCTACCTGGCGGGCAACGGCAACGGCGTGACCATCCAGGATGTCAGCCGCCGGGTCGACGAATACCTGGTGGGTGCGGTGCGCGGCCAGACCGCAGCCGTGGGTAAAGCCGCAACCATCACCGATTACAACGACCGTATCCAGCTTTTGCTAGGCAACCCCGGCAGCTCCAACAGCATCAGCTCGTTCGTGACCACCTTCTTCAACGCCATGCAATCGCTGGCGCAAACGCCTGAGAACACCACGCAGCAGCAGATTGCAGTTAATGCCGGCGAAAGCCTGGCTGGCCAGATCAGCAGCCTGGCCAGCGGTCTGCAAGAATTACAATTTACCGCCGACAAAGATATCGAGGTATCAATCAACGCGATCAATGGTGCGCTGCAGCAAATTGCACAGCTCAACAGCGCGATTTCCTATTCCAAATCGCTCGGCAAATCACTGCCCGACGCCGAAGACAAGCGCGACGCACTGCTCAACGATATTTCGCAATATATGGATATCAAGACCTTCACCCGCGAAAGCGGCGCGATTTCCATCACCACCGGTGGCGGCGTGAGCTTGCTTGACGAAAGCGCCTACCAGCTGAACTATACTGCGGCGGCGCAAGCTTCCAACTTCACCGCCGACCATGTGTCGCAGGCGATTACGGTGTCGCGCCTGGGCGCGGACGGCAACCCCACGGGCACCCCGATAGTGCTGGTTTCTTCCGGCACATCGGAAACGGTCTCGAGCGCTATCGTCAGCGGTAAGATCCGCGGTCTGCTCGATATCCGCGACCAGGACATCCCTGCCACCATGCAGCAGCTAGACGTGATGGCCGCCGCACTGCGCGACCAGATGAACGCCATTCACAATACCGGTACGGGGTATCCAGGAACGAACAGCTACACGGGCACGCGTTTGCTCAACCCGCAGTCGACCAGCCTATGGAGCGGTTCGATCCGCCTGGGCGTGCTGGATGCTACCGGCAACCCGATCAACTCGGAATATGGCAGCTACATGACCAACGGGGTTGCGCCACTGGAGATCGACCTCTCGCAGCTAGACACCGGCTCTGGCGCGGGCAACCCTTCGGTGCAGGGCATTATCAACGAAATCAACGAATATTACGGCGTACCGCAGAATCTGGTGAACCTCGGCAATCTCAGTAATATCGAGCTAACCTCAAACACCGCAAGCCTGCCGGGTTCGGGCACGTTCAACTTCGACTTCGACCTGACGAATCTTTCGGGCACAAGTTCAAATTTCTATGTCACCAGAGTGGCCATCACCGACGATACAAACGCCGTGATGACAGCCCCGACCTCGACCATCCCGACGGTGACGCTGGCCAGCACCGGCACATATAACACCACCGCCAACAGCGACACCGTAGTGGTGAACACCACCTCGCCCAACGGTCTGGTCAATGGGCAGATCGTCTATCTCTCCACACCCACCCTTCCGGCCACCATCGGCGGTGTCAGCTCCAGCGAATTCGGCGGCTATTTCACGATCAGCAACGTCACTAGCAGCAGCTTCGAGATCACCATCGCTACCCCGGCCGATAGCAACCCGGCTGTAGGCACGGCCGCTACCGACGTCGCCGGCCAGACTGCCCTGCCGCCCTATAGCACCGTAGAGGCAGGGGATGCAAACCGCACCACAAGCGACGGCACGTTCACGGCAAGCCTTGCCGGCTACACCACCTCGGCCTATTACACAGTCACGGCCGACGTAGCGGTGGATGACGGCACAGGCAATATCCAGATCACGCAGGTGAGCTATCGCGTACTCAATGATAGCTCAAACCTGGTAAATAAGCGCTATGCCGCCCAAAGCGCCAACGGCGATGCAACCCTTGTAGAGCCGACCAACGCTACGCAACCCATCGCAGTGGCCATGCTGGTGGATGCCAACGGCAAGGAGCTGCCCAAGATAGGCAGCGAATATATCAACACCAAGGACGGCTATCTGGTGATCAAAGCCGCTAACAGCAATTATACCGTCGCCATCGACAGCCTCGACAGCAAGCAGCTGGGAACCAACGGCGGAAATGGCACGAACCGCGGCTTCGCGCATTACTTCGAGCTAAATAACTTCTTCAACAGCAACGCGCCCATCACCACAGGCGACACAGTAGCAAATAGCGCTTTGAACCTTTCGGTGGCTGAGCGCTTGAAGACGAACCCGAGCCTTATCTCAATGGGCACGATGACGCTTAGTAACCAACCGGTCGATACCTCACTGCCCCCAAACTATACCTATACCCGCGAAAAGGGCGACAACAGCGTCATCCAGAAACTAGCGGCGCTGGGCACAAACGCAGTGGCCTTCTCCACCGCAGGCGGGCTTTCGGCCACCAGCACGACCTTTGCCAATTACGGCTCGAGCATCATCGGGCTGGTGTCGCAAAAAGGTGCAAACGCCGCCAGCACACAACAAAACGCGCAGACCCTGCTCGACGGTTTCACCACTCGCTCTTCTTCCATCAGCGGCGTGAATCTCGATACCGAGCTGGCCAATACGATCATCTACCAGAACGCCTACACGGCTTCTGCACGCATCATCACCGTGACCAACGATCTGTTCGAGTCGTTGCTTGCGTCATTCCGTTAAAGGAGCATAGACCATGGCCTTAGATAAGATCAGCAGTTACTCACTGCACCAGAGCACACTCGGCGACATCAACAAAACGATGGTAACGCTCGCCAAGCAACAGATGCAAATCAGCAGCGGCAACGTCGCCCAGTATTTTTCCGAAATGCCCGGCAACGTGCAGCAATACCTATCGCTGGATGCGAGCATCGCCCGCTCCACACAGTATCTGAACGATAACACCCTGATCCAAACGCGCATCGACGCGACCAATACTTCGTTGACCTCAATCATAGACAACATCACCAATCTGAAATCGCTGATCTCCTCGCGGCTTACGGGCGGCACGAGCACCGACGGCTTCCAGGTGCAGTTGCAAGGTGTGTGGCAGAACCTGACCGGCCAGCTTAACAACCAGGTCGGCGGGCAATATCTTTTCTCCGGCGCAAAGATCGACACCCCGGCCGTGGACACGTCGAGCTTCCCCACCACCGTGATCGAAGGCGTACCCGACACCAGCTACTATCGCGGCAGCCACCAGGACATCACCGCCCGCCCGCAAGACAGCACCACACTCACTTATAATATCCGCGCCGACGAGCCGGCTTTCCAGAAGGTGTTTGCCGCCCTGGCAATGGCCTCCACCAGCGACGTGGAAAAAGACAATGCCATGCTCCAAGAGGCCTATGACTTGGCCGAAAGCGGACTTGAAGGCATCATCTCGTTACAGGCGAAGAATAACGCCAACAAGGTGACAATGATCACCATCAACCAGAGCCATACTTCCATGAAGTTGTACTGGCAGGGTGTGAAGGAGACGATCGGCAACACCGACATCGTAGCCGTATCGACGCAGGTGGCTATCAATGAAGGCATTTTGCAAGCTTCATTTCAGGCATTTTCGAAAATTAATTCCTTGAGGCTTTCCGACTATTTAAGTTAAAATTTAACCCGACCATAGGCTTGCCTATGGTTCTAGCAGACAGAAGGTGGTATCTATGCTAAACCAATCAGCGTTCTCAACTGGAGTTGCTCCCACACTTACTATGATGCAAACCATTAAATCACGTTTTGGCGACATTGTGGTCGATACCGATAAAGCCGTTTTATTCCCGCGCGGCCTGCTCGGCATCCCAGACAAATCACAATTCATGCTGGCGAGCTTCCCCAGCCCGAAGATGCAACAGTTCATGCTGCTGCAATCGTTGGAGGATCCGAACCTTTCGTTCATCACCCTGCCGCTGGATTTCAACAACAGCATGATCGAGGCGGACGATCTGCGCGCCGCGTGCCGCGACCTGCAGATCGAGGAAAGCGACGTGGCCATTCTGCTCATCGTGCTAGTACATCGCGGGCTCGACCAGGTGCGCCTGTCGGTGAACCTGCGTGCCCCCATCCTGGTAGACGCCAAACGCCGCAAGGGCTCGCAATACGTGTTCATCCAGGACCACTACAAAGTCCAGCACATGCTCTAATAGGTTGCATCCCATGCCCACGATTTATCGCACCGATGCGTTGGCTGGGTTTAGCTGCTTAGGCGACAAATGTGAAGACACCTGCTGCCAGAACTGGTCCATGCAGGTGGACGACGCAACCTTTGAGCTCTACCAGACCAAAGCCCCGAATCTGCTCGATGCCGTCGTCGAAGAAGACGGGCTGCGCGTGATGAAAAAAAGCCCTGTCACAAGGTTTTGCGTAAAACTCGACGGCGGGCAGTGCAACATCCACAAGCAACTGGGCAGCGGTTTTCTGGGCGACGCGTGCCATTTTTATCCACGCGTTACTCGCAGTCTTGGCCCCACCACGCTTATGACGGCCACGCTCTCCTGCCCGGAGATCGCACGCCTGTGGCTGCTGGCGGATCGCCCGGCAGAACTGCAGCAAGCCGATGCGGAGCGCCTACCTCACACGCTGAAGGATTACCTGCCCGAGGGCTTAAGTCCGCAAGATGCGCTTGCCCTACACCAGCTATTCTTGCAAGCCACCGAAGACAGCAACGCCACGCCCGAGCGCATCTACGCGCGCATCGCCAAAGCCGGCCGGCAGCTCGATAGCCTGCCTGTGGGCCAGTGGCCCATTGGCGCGGGCATCTATTTACGATCGGCCGATGCCGCCCAGCCCATCCCCGATGGCAACGTGCTCGACCCGTTCAACCTGCTACATGCGCTGTGCGGCCTCATCGTCGCCTCGCAAAAGCCTGCCTCGCCGCGCCTGCAAACCACCATCGCCGAAATGGAGCGCGCGCTCAGCGTGAAGCTCGATTGGCAGAACGTGACCATCGACGCGACCAATGCAAGCGCCTCAGCCTATGAAGGGTTAAAGTTTACATGGAGCCAACATTGCGCGCAGCGTTACAACCCGGTGTTGCGCCGTTGGTTGCAAGCACAGCTCTCCGTCGGGCTGTTTCCATTCGCCGGCCTAGGGGCAACGGTTTCAGAGCGCATCACCATCATCGGGGTGCGCCTCGCCACGATTAAACTTGCGCTTATGTGCGCATGTGATATATACGGTGGAGAACTTCCACCGGAAGTTTTGATCCGTGTGATTCAGAGCCTTTCTCGCTTTATGGATCATCTGGGGGATGCTAAATTCTCGCTGATGATCTATACGGAAACGGGGTGGACACAAGAAGGCAGGCTTCGCGGCCTGCTGGAATGTTAGGCCCGGTTTTATGCGTTTTCAGGCGCTGGATAATGCCTGCAAATAAAATACCAAAAAACCGTGATATAAAAAAATTCAACGAAATAATAGCTACAAAACAAAATGTTGCGATTATTTCAAAACTTTCCCTAAAGTTGTTAAATCATTTTTAACCACTCTGGGGCGATACTCGAACTTAAGTGTTGTCCAATGTATGGACTTCATGACTGAGAGGAAAGGCATGTATGGCCTTTCTTAACATAACATCCACGTAGGAGTAACCATCATGACTAACTCAATCAACACCAATATTGCCGCGTATTTTGCCCAGGCAAATATCAATAACGCGTCGAATCTGTCGACCTCATCGGTAGGCCGTCTGTCCAGCGGTAACCGCATCATCCAGGCTTCGGATGACGTAGCCGCACTCTCCACCGGTACTTCGCTGCAAACGCAGGTGAACGCACTGCGTACGGCACTGACCAACG